>Ga0209463_1000002_pt1 | contig 239986 bp, 199 predicted proteins | sample AgamicMgSfrz_FD_187169 | JGI IMG/M metagenome (GOLD analysis project Ga0209463, IMG submission 187169) | Agave microbial communities from Guanajuato, Mexico - Mg.Sf.rz (SPAdes) (version 2) | ecosystem: Host-associated > Plants > Phyllosphere > Phylloplane/Leaf | place: Guanajuato, Mexico... | reverse complement strand
TCGACATGCCCGAGCATCAGCCCGAGCCCGAAACCCAGCCCGAACAGATAGATCATCGGATCGGCGAGATTGCCGAACATCGATGCGAGCGCGAGCTTGCGCCACACGAGATAGTTGCGCCGCCAGACGGCGATCCAGTTGCTTGCGTTCGCCGGCATCGCGATCGCGAAGCGCGACTCGCGCGGCGGGGCCGACGGCGTGGTGGCGGAATAGTTGTGAACGTCCATGGTCGATCAGTCCTGCATCTCGCGGCCCGTGAGCCGCAGGAACACATCCTCCAGATTGGCCGGGCGATGCAGATAGCGCAACCCCGGGCGGCCCTTGAGTCGTGCGGTGAGCGGTTCGGGATCGATCACATAGCAGAACAGTGTCTCGCCGCTGATCTCGGTGTGCTTCGCGAATGCCGACAATTCGTCGCGCAGCGCGGCCGGATCGGGCCCGTAGATCTCGATCACGTCGCAGCCGATCTCCGATTCGATCAGGGCGTGCGGCGCGCCTTCGGCAATCTTGCGGCCTTCTTCGATCACGCACAGCCGATCGCACAGGCGCTCGGCTTCCTCCATGAAATGCGTGGTGATCAGGATCGTCTTGCCGCGCGCGAGCAGCGAACGCAGCCGTTCCCACATCAGGTGCCGCGCCTGCGGATCGAGGCCGGTCGTGGGCTCGTCGAGCACCAGCACATCGGGATCGTTGACGAGCGCGCGGGCGAGCGTGAGGCGGCGTTTCATGCCGCCCGACAACTCGCCGACCTTCGCATCGGCCTTGTTTTCCAGCTTCGCGAATTCGAGTAGCGGCGGCACGAGCGCGCGGCCCGCCTGCGCCGACATCCCGAAATAGCGGCTGAACACGAGCAGGTTCTCGCGCACGGTGAAGTCGGGGTCGAGATTGTCGAACTGCGGGACGACGCCGACTCGCTGGCGTGCGTGTCGCGCCCGCGATGGAACCGGTTCGCCGCACAGCGCGATGGTGCCTGCATCGGGATGCGCGAGGCCGAGCAGCATCTTCAGCGTCGTGGTCTTGCCGGCGCCGTTCGGCCCGAGCAGGCCATAGCATTCGCCGGCCTTCACGTTGAAGGACAGACCGTTGACGACGAGCTTGTCGCCATAGCGCTTTTCGACGTTGCGTAAATCGATCGGTGCGACGGACATGGGTGTGTTGTCGTTGTAAGCGGGCGCGTTCCGCTGCTCTGTGCGTGGCCGGTGTGCGAACGGATCGCGCGAATGCGTGTCACACGGGCATGGCCGAAGCATACGACGCCGGCACGAGGCGGCCCGCTGGCGATGGAACGGGCCATTCTAGTGCATCGGCTGCCTCGCTTCAGGGCATGCCTGCACGGTGCGATGCAAGTGCGCGCCGATCGTGCACCGCATCATCGCGCACGCGCCGCACGGGGCGAATCAGCGTTTTCCATCCCTTGCGTCTTGAATTGCGGCGCACCATGATGAATGCGTAGGCTCGTTGTCGCGATAGGGAGGCTTCATGGCTAGCTACAACAAGATTTTGCTGTGTTACGACGGCACGCTCGAAGGACGCAAGGCGCTGCGTTACGGGGCCAATCTCGCAATGGACCTGAAGGCCGAAACGCATTTGCTGTCGGTCGTCGACATGCGTTCGAGCATTGCGCAAAGTGCAGGTTTGCTGACCGATGTCGCATGCGGCCGCTTCGAGGAAACGGCGCGCGAAATCCTGCAGGAAGGCGTGAACTGGCTGCGCGAGCGCGGCGTGCAGGCCGAAGGCCATTTCGCATTCGGTTATCCGATCGACGAAATCGCGAATCTCGCGTCGGAGCTGAAGGTCGACCTCGTCGTCGTCGGCCACCGGTGCCGCAGCGGATTGTCGAGATGGTGGATGGGGTCGGGAAATACGCAGCTGCTCGATCGCGTGAACTGCAGCATCCTGGTGGCGTGTTCGTCGGCGGAAGAGCAGAAGGCCGAAATCGCGCGCGAGCGTGAAGCGGCCATCGCGAACGGCCAATGATCTAAAAGCTGGGGGACCGCCTGACCGGCAATGCGTGCCGGTCAGGCATCGCACTGCATCGGCAGTGCGCACGTCGAGCACGGCCTGCTATGCATGCAGGTCGATCCCCGACAATTTCCACGAGAACAGCCCGAAGCGGTGGAAAATCGCCGCATAGCGCGTGCCGTCGGCACTGCGCTGGTACGTCACGACGAATTCGTCGATATTTCGATAGCCCGCGCTGGTTTGCTGCTGGTGCGGCGCCTGGGTTGCTTCGCTCGGGCTGGCCGGTGCGGCGGGCACGGGTGCCGGCGACGAGGCCGCCGGAGCGGCCGGGTTGCTGCCCGGTACGGCAGCACTGGCCGGAGCAGGATTGGCGGGCGGCGCGGCAGGCGTGTTGCCGGGGGCATTCCCCGCCGGCGGCTGATTTGCCCACTCAGGCGGACGCTCGCCCGGATTGCCGCGCGGCGGCAATCCGCTCATCAGCGCGGCGACGCCTTCCGGGGTCGCGTACGCATCGACCAGCGGGCCAATCAGCGCGGACCCGATCAGCGCGCCGATCACCGCGAACGGATTGTCCTTCTTCACTGCGTCGATCCGGCGCATCAACTCTTCCGTGACCTGCTGCTTCAGGCTGATGCGCAGCGACGGAAAGTCGACGTACTCGCTGATCACCTGCGCATCGCGCGCATCGATCGCCGATTTCAGGCGACCGAGCGCGACATACGGCGACGCGTACGCATAGCCGAGCGCCCCAATCAGGGCGACGACCAGCGCGACGATCAGGAAGGGCTTGAGTCGCCATGCGCGGCGCGACGATCCAGTCACGTTGCCTCCGGTGCGGGAAGGTTCCGCAATCAGAGACCGCCCGGCGTGGCCGATCGTTCCTCTGCGATGCAGCGATCGATCATCCGGCACACGGCATCGATCGTGCCGACCATGATCAGGCGCGACCGGCCGTGATAGACGCGCACCGGCGCGCGGCGCGCGGGCTCCGCGTGATTGAGACCGGCGTTCAGCGATACCCGCGCGAACGCGGGGAGCGCTGACGGCAGCAGGGAGGCCTGCCGTTCGACTGCGACTTCTTCTTGCACAGGCGCCGCCGCGGACAGCGGTGCGCAGGGCGTGCGGCCGCGCAGATGACGCAGGCGACCGAATTGACGGAAAGGCAGCAGGCGGGCAAGGCGTTCCATGATGTTCTCCTGGAGAGACGGAATGTCAGAGTTCGCCCGAGCGGATCAGCCCGACGGCGATGCCTTCCAGCGCGAAATCCGCGCTGCCGGCCTTGACGAAGATGTTTTCGTAATCCGGGTTCTCCGCGATCAGCTCGAGGCCGCCGGGCCGGCGCATCAGCCGCTTGACCGTGACGTCGTCGCCCAGACGCGCGACGATGATCTGGCCGTCCTTCGCTTCCGTGCGCTTCTGCACGGCGAGGAGGTCGCCGTCGAGAATGCCGGCGTCGCGCATCGACAGGCCGCGCACCTTCAACAGGTAGTCGGGCTTGCTGGTGAACAGCGCGGGATCGCACGCGTAGTGCTGCGAGATGTGCTCCTGCGCAAGGATCGGGCTACCGGCCGCGACGCGGCCGACGAGCGGCAGCGACAGTTGCATCAGGCCGGCATGCGGCAGCGTGAACTGGTGCGGGGCGTCGTCGATGCCGAGCAGCCGGATGCCGCGCGATGCGCCGGCGGCGAGCTCGATCACGCCCTTGCGAGCCAGCGCGCGCAGGTGCTCCTCGGCCGCATTCGGCGAGCTGAAGCCCAGTTCGGCCGCGATCTCGGCACGGGTGGGCGGGAATCCGGAGCGCTCGATCGCGCGACGAATCAAGTCGAACACTTGCTGCTGACGGGCGGTGAGTTTGGTCATGGCTCAACTGTATGGATAGACAGTGAGCTGTATTTTTATACAGTACTTGGCGAATTTCAAGTGTTACTTGAGGTTCGACGCGATCGCGGCGGTTCCGGCGTGATTTCGCGACGCCGGGACGCCGGTTCATCCGCCGCAACCGTCCATCCCGTCTGCGTTAGCACTTTTGAGTATTAAAAAATAAGGAACGATTATTTTTAATCATGTAACCCGTTCGATAGACTGGCCCGACATCGCAATACCGACAACACTGGAGAACCAAGGATGGCGAAGCGCAATACGGGGCTGGTGGGCGGAGTGGGCCGCCTGATCGCAACACTCGCGCTGGGCGCGGCGGCGGCGCTGGGCGTCGCGACGCATGCCCAGGCCGATACGACCTTCCTGAACGTGTCGTACGACCCGACGCGCGAGCTGTATCAGGATTTCAACCAGGCGTTCGGCAAGGAGTGGAAGGCGAAGACGGGCGAAACCGTCAACTTCAAGCAGTCGCACGGCGGCTCGGGCGCGCAGGCGCGCTCGGTGCTCGACGGCCTGCAGGCGGACGTCGTCACGCTGGCGCTGGCGTACGACATCGACGCGCTCGCGAACAAGGGGCTCGTGAACAAGGATTGGCAGAAGCGCCTGCCCGACAACGCATCGCCGTACACGTCGACGATCGTGTTCCTGGTGCGCAAGGGCAACCCGAAGGGGATCAAGGACTGGGACGACCTGACCAAGCCGGGCATCTCGATCGTCACGCCGAACCCGAAGACCTCGGGCGGCGCACGCTGGAACTACCTGGCCGCATGGGCCTACGCGCAGCACAAGCCGGGCGGCAACGAGCAGACGGCGAAGGAATTCGTCACGAAGCTCTACAAGAACGCAGGCGTGCTCGATTCGGGCGCGCGGGGCGCGACGACGAGCTTCGTGCAGCGCGGGATCGGCGACGTGCTGATCGCCTGGGAAAACGAGGCGTTCCTGTCGGTCAAGGAATTCGGTAACGACAAGTTCGAGATCGTCGTGCCGTCGGTGAGCATCCTGGCCGAGCCGCCCGTCGCGGTGGTCGACAAGGTGGTCAACAAGAAGGGCACGCGCAAGCTGGCCGAGGCCTACCTGAACTACCTGTACAGCCCGCAGGGCCAGGAAATCGCGGCGCGCAACTACTACCGGCCGCGTTCGAAGAACGTGCCGGCGGAGCTGACCAAGCAGTTCCCGAAGCTGAAGCTGTACACGGTCGACGACACGTTCGGCGGCTGGACGAATGCGCAGAAGACGCATTTCGCGGACGGCGGCGTGTTCGATTCGATCTACAAGCCGCAGTAACGCCATAACGACAAGCGGCGCGCCACGACAGCGCGCCGCACCCTCGACGGGCCGCCGGCGCGATTCACTGCGCCGGCGTTTGCGTCGGACCCGTGAGCAGCATCGACCCAGCAAGAGCATCCGATGACGACGTACACCTTTCGCAAGCCGAGCGCGCTGCCCGGTTTCGGCGTGACACTCGGCATCACGGTGGCCTATTTGAGCCTCGTGGTGCTGATTCCGCTCGCCGCCACGTTTCTGAAGACCGCGACGCTGTCGTGGGACCAGTTCGTCACCGCCGTCACGTCGCCGCGCGTGCTCGCGTCGTACCGGCTGACGTTCTCGGCCGCGCTCGGCGGCGCGCTGATCAATGCCGTGTTCGGCTTCCTCGTCGCATGGGTGCTGGTGCGCTACACGTTCCCGTTCAAGCGTCTCGTCGATGCGGTCGTCGACCTGCCGTTCGCGCTGCCGACGTCGGTGGCCGGCATCTCGCTCGCGGCCGTCTACGCGACCAACGGCTGGGTCGGCCAGTATCTGGCGCCGCTCGGCATCAAGATCGCGTTCACGCCGGCCGGCGTGCTGGTCGCGCTGACCTTCATCGGGCTGCCGTTCGTCGTGCGCACCGTGCAGCCGGTGCTCGAGGATTTCGAGCGCGAGCAGGAAGAAGCCGCCGCGTGCCTCGGCGCGTCGCGCTGGCTGACGTTCCGCCGCGTCGTGCTGCCGGCCGTGCTGCCGGCGCTGCTCACCGGTTTCGCGCTCGCGTTCGCGCGCGCGCTCGGCGAATACGGCTCGGTGATCTTCATCGCCGGCAACGTGCCGATGAAATCCGAGATCACGTCGCTGCTGATCATCACGAAGCTCGAGCAGTACGACTACGCGGGCGCGACCGCGCTGGCGGTCGTGATGCTGGTCGTGTCGTTCCTGATGCTGCTGCTGATCAACACGCTGCAGTGGTATCTGCAGCGTCGTACGAGCAAGGGCGCGAGCGGTCCGGCGCCCGCCACCGTCACCGCTGCTGCTGCCGCCGCAGGAGGCCAGTAATGACCCAGGAGGCCACCGTCGTGCTGAAAACCCCGTCGCCGGCCGCGCGTGCCGCGAAGCGGCTCGACCCCGTCAGCGAGTCGCGCGTCGTGCGCTGGCTGCTCACGGGCATCGCGCTGGCGTTCCTCGCGTTCTTCCTCGTCGTGCCGCTCGCCGCGGTATTCGTCGAGGCGCTGCGCAAGGGCATCGGCTTCTATCTCGAATCGCTCGCCGATCCCGATGCATGGTCGGCGATCAAGCTGACGCTGACCGTCGCCGTGATCGCCGTGCCGCTGAACCTCGTGTTCGGCGTGTGCGCATCGTGGGCGATCGCGAAGTTCGAATTCCGCGGCAAGGCGCTGCTGACGACGCTGATCGATCTGCCGTTCTCGGTGTCGCCGGTGATCTCGGGCCTCGTGTACGTGCTTCTGTTCGGCGCGCAGGGCTGGTTCGGGCCGTGGCTGCAGGATCACGACGTGCAGATCATCTTCGCGGTGCCGGGCATCGTGCTCGCGACGATCTTCGTCACGTTCCCGTTCGTCGCGCGCGAGCTGATCCCGCTGATGCAGGCGCAAGGCACCGACGAGGAAGAAGCCGCGCGCGTGCTCGGCGCGTCGGGCTGGCAGATCTTCCGCCGCGTGACGCTGCCGAACGTGAGGTGGGGCCTGCTGTACGGCGTGATCCTGTGCAATGCGCGCGCGATGGGCGAGTTCGGCGCGGTGTCGGTCGTGTCCGGCCACATCCGCGGCGTGACCGACACGATGCCGCTGCACGTGGAGATCCTGTACAACGAATACAACTTCGCGGCGGCGTTCGCGGTGGCGTCGGTGCTGGCGCTGCTCGCGCTCGTCACGCTCGCGCTGAAGCTGATCGCCGAGCGTCATCTGGCGGCCGAACTGGCCGACGTGCACGACGCCGTTCCCGCACATGCCGGCCCTGTCGGCGCCGTTTCGTCGAAATCGTAAAGAGGCAACCAGAATGGGTATCACCGTCCGTAACCTTCAGAAGCGCTTCGGCGATTTCACGGCGCTCGACAACGTCTCGCTCGACTTCCCGCCCGGCGAACTGGTCGCGCTGCTCGGGCCGTCCGGCTGCGGCAAGACCACGCTGCTGCGCGTGATCGCGGGCCTCGAGCACGCGGACGCCGGCCAGGTCGTGCTGCAGGGGCTCGACGTCGCGTCGGTCGGCGCGCGCGATCGCCAGGTCGGCTTCGTGTTCCAGCACTACGCGCTGTTCCGCCACATGACGGTGTTCGAGAACGTCGCGTTCGGCCTGCGCGTGAAGCCGCGCCGCGAGCGGCCGTCGGAAGCCGCGATTCGCGAGAAGGTGCACGAGTTGCTCAAGCTCGTGCAGCTCGACTGGCTCGCGCAGCGCTATCCGTCCGAGCTGTCGGGCGGCCAGCGCCAGCGCATCGCGCTGGCCCGCGCGCTCGCGGTCGAGCCGAAGGTGCTGCTGCTAGACGAACCGTTCGGCGCACTCGACGCGAAGGTCCGCAAGGAATTGCGCGGCTGGCTGCGTCGCCTGCACGACGACCTGCACATCTCGACGATCTTCGTCACGCACGACCAGGAAGAGGCGCTCGAAGTGGCCGATCGGATCGTCGTGCTGAATCGCGGTCACGTCGAGCAGGTCGGCAGCCCGCAGGACGTCTACGATCATCCGCAAAGCGCGTTCGTGTACGAGTTCCTCGGTGCGGCGAACCGGTTGCCGGGCACGGTCGCCGGCCGCGGCTTCGTCGCCGAGGGCGCGGCTGCGCCGATCGAGGTCGACGCCGATTTCGCGGGCCCCGCGAACGCTTACGTCCGGCCGCACGATCTGCAGCTGTGGCCGGCGGGCGAAGGGCATCGCGACGGCATCGCGGTGGACGTGCGGCGCGTGATTCCGCTCGGCGGTTCGGTGCGCGTGGAGCTCGAGGCGCGCGCGGGCGGCGCGCTCGAGGCGGAACTCGACCGCGACGCATGGCGGGCGCTGTCGCTGCAGGTCGGCGACGGCGCGACGGCCGTGCCGCGCGCCGTGCGGGTATTTCCCGCGCGTTGACGAGACAATGCAGGGCAGAGGGCGGGTTTCGCTCCGATTGAACAATCAAACAACGACAGCCTAAGAGGCATACCCATGAATTTTCAGCAATTGCGGTTCGTGCGCGAAGCGGTGCGCCAGAACATGAACCTGACGGAAGTCGCGAACGTGCTGTACACGTCGCAGTCGGGCGTGTCGAAACAGATCAAGGATCTGGAAGATGAGCTGGGCGTCGACATCTTCATTCGGCGCGGCAAGCGGCTGACGGGGCTCACGGAGCCCGGCAAGGCGGTGCACCAACTGATCGAGCGGATGCTGCTCGACGCCGAGAACCTGCGCCGCGTCGCGCGCCAGTTCGCCGATCAGGACAGCGGCCATCTCGTCGTCGCGACGACGCACACGCAGGCGCGCTACGCGTTGCCGAAGGTGATCCGGCAGTTCACCGAGGTGTTCCCGAAGGTACATCTCGCGCTGCGCCAGGGCAGCCCGCAGCAGATCGCGCAGATGATCCTGAACGGCGAGGCCGATCTCGGCATCTCGACCGAGGCGCTCGACCGTTATCCGGACATCGTCACGTTCCCGTGCTATTCGTGGCACCACACGGTCGTCGTGCCGAAGGGCCATCCGCTCGTCGGCCGCGCGAACCTGACGCTCGAGGAAATCGCCGAGTACCCGATCATCACGTACGACCAGGACTTCACGGGCCGCTCGCACATCGACCAGGCGTTCACGCAGGCGGGCGCCGTGCCCGACGTCGTGCTGACCGCGATCGACGCGGACGTGATCAAGACCTACGTCGAACTCGGGATGGGGATCGGCGTGGTCGCGGCGATGGCCTACGATCCGCAGCGCGACACGGGGCTCGTCGCGCTCGATACGCAACACCTGTTCGAGGCGAGCACGACGCGGGTCGGGCTGCGCAAGGGCGCGTTCCTGCGTGCGTATGCGTACCGGCTGATCGAAATGTTCGCGCCGCACCTGAACGAAGCGGAAATCGCGGGGCTGTTGCGCGAAGCCGTTTGATTTGACCCGAGCGTGTCGCGCGCCGTCCGGGCCATTGCCGCGGATGGCGCGACTTGCACCACGTGTGCGTTGCCGCATACGGCACCGGGCGGCGGCAGGGGATTGCCGCCATCACGGCTGAAGCATCCGCCGATGCGATAACACGCAAGGTGCGTCGCGTCAGGTGACGATCGCCGATGCTTTCAGCCAACAGAAAAACAAGAACAACCTGCGACGCCGAACCTCGGCGCGAAACGCACAATCGGCAGTTATCCTCGTTCACAAGGCTGCGCGTTCAAATCACCGGTTCCGTCACAGTCGACGACATATCGCGACGGCGAACGCGGCCGCGCTTCGTGCCGATCGTCGACGCGATCACGCTGTCCGGAACGAACCGCGCCATCACCGGCAAGCCGGCTACGAAGCACTTCGACGATCCACCGTCGGCGTCGCTACTGTCGTATTTGCGCGTCGTGAAGCGCGCTCGCGCGCTCCGAATAAACCCTTAAATATTGATCAGACAGGTTGCGCGCCGAAGCGAATCGGTACAGCATAGCCTTCACTCCGCCGGCGTCCCGCCGGCGGTGGCGCGTCAACGACAGCACGCGCCAGGCAGTCGGCCGTCTGCCTCGCTTCCATTCCGTGGTACCGACAGCAGCATCGATGGCCATTGCCCGGGTAGTGTGGCGCAAACGTTTGCTCACATTAAAACAACAGTCGAATAACAATCCGGCCTTCGGGCCAGTCGCCAGGAGATGTGTATGAATGTCCGCTTTCGCCGTCGCTTCCTGACCGCCGCGCTCGCCGCCGTCGCGGTGGCCGCCGCACCGGCCGTCCACGCGCAATCCGCGGCCAAGCCAAAGGTCGCGCTCGTGATGAAGTCGCTCGCCAACGAGTTCTTCCTGACCATGGAAACGGGCGCGAAGGAATACCAGAAGCACAACGCGAACCAGTTCGACCTGATCACCAACGGCATCAAGGACGAGACCGACACCGCGAACCAGATCCGCATCGTCGAGCAGATGATCGTGTCGAAGGTCGATGCGATCGTGCTCGCGCCGGCCGATTCGAAGGCGCTCGTGCCGGTCGTGAAGAAGGCCGTGGACGCCGGCATCGTCGTCGTGAACATCGACAACCGGCTCGATCCCGACGTGCTGAAGTCGAAGAACCTGAACGTGCCGTTCGTCGGCCCGGACAACCGCAAGGGCGCGCGCAAGATCGGCGATTACCTCGCGAAGCGGCTGAAGGCGGGCGACCAGGTCGGCATCGTCGAAGGCGTGTCGACGACGACCAACGCGCAGCAGCGCACGGCCGGCTTCCAGGACGCGATGAAGGCGGGCGGGATGAAGGTCGTGTCGGTGCAGTCGGGCGAATGGGAGATCGACAAGGGCAATGCGGTGGCCGCCGCGATGCTCAACGAATACCCGAACCTGAAGGCGCTGCTGTGCGGCAACGACAACATGGCGATCGGCGCCGTGTCGGCCGTGCGCGCGGCCGGCAAGCAGGGCAAGGTGCTCGTGGTCGGCTACGACAACATCAACGCGATCAAGCCGATGCTGAAGGACGGCCGCGTGCTCGCGACCGCGGATCAGTACGCGGCGAAGCAGGCCGTGTTCGGCATCGACACGGCGCTCAAGGCGATCGCCGAGCATCGCAAGCAAGCCGACATGTCCGGCGTGGTCGAGACGCCGGTGGATCTCGTGACGAAGTAACGCCGCGCCGATCCGGCCGCCGCCCTCAAGAATCCGGCGCGGCGGCCGTTATCCGGTGTGAGCGCGATCACGGCCACTGCATGCACATGCACTAGTGAGCGTCATACCCGCGCGCCCCGTGCGCGCGGCCGCAACCAGGATCGCGATGGAACCGACCTTCCAACCCTCCCGTTCAGCCCATCCCGTGCTGTCCGTATCCGGCATCGGCAAGACCTATGCCGAACCCGTGCTCGCCGACGTCACGCTGACGCTCGACGCGGGCCAGGCGCTCGCGCTGACGGGCGAGAACGGCGCCGGCAAGAGCACGTTGTCGAAAATCATCGGCGGGCTCGTCGACCCGACCACCGGCACGATGCAACTCGGCGGTGAGGCGTACGCGCCGGCGAGCCGCACGCAGGCCGAGGCGCTCGGCGTGCGCATGGTGATGCAGGAGCTGAACCTGCTGCCGACGCTGAGCGTCGCCGAAAACCTATTCCTGAACCGCTTGCCGCGGCGCTTCGGGATCATCGATCGCGCGCGGCTGCGCGACGACGCGCGTGCCGCGATGGCGCAGGTCGGGCTCGACGCGGTCGACCCCGATACGCCGGTCGGCGCGCTCGGCATCGGCCACCAGCAGATGGTCGAGATCGCGCGCAACCTGATCGGCGACTGCCGCGTGCTGATTCTCGACGAGCCGACCGCGATGCTGACCGCGCGCGAAGTCGAGCTGCTGTTCGAGCAGATCGACCGGCTGAAGGCGCGCGGCGTCGCGATCGTCTACATCTCGCACCGGCTCGAAGAGCTCGCGCGCGTCGCCGAGCGCGTCGCGGTGCTGCGCGACGGCCGGCTCGTGCACGCGGGGGACATGGCGGCGACGACGTCCGACGGGCTCGTCACGCTGATGGTCGGGCGCGAGGTCGGCGAACACATCGATCTCGGCGAGCGCCGCTTCGGCGCGCCGCGGCTCGCGGTCTCGGGCCTCACGCGCGGCACGGCGGTGCGCGACGTGTCGCTCGAGGTGCGCGCGGGCGAGATCTTCGGCATCTCGGGGCTGATCGGCGCGGGACGCACCGAGCTGCTGCGGCTGATCTACGGCGCCGATACGCCGGATGCCGGAACGATCGCGGTCGGCCAGCCGCTGAAGCCGGCGCGCATCGCGTCGCCGGTCGACGCGGTGAAGCTGGGCATCGCGCTGATCACCGAGGATCGCAAGGGCGAAGGGCTGCTGCTGTCGCAGTCGATCACCGCGAACGTGTCGCTCGGCCAGCTCGACCGGCTCGCGCGCGGCGGCATCGTCGATGCCGCACGCGAAACGGCGCTCGCCGAGCAGCAGATCGATGCGCTGCGAATTCGTACGCACGGGGCGGCGCAGCCGGTCGGCGAACTGTCGGGCGGCAACCAGCAGAAGGTCGTGATCGGCCGCTGGCTCGCGCGCGACATGGGCGTGCTGCTGTTCGACGAGCCGACGCGCGGGATCGACGTCGGCGCCAAATTCGAGATCTACACTTTAATGGGCGCGCTCGCGCGCGAAGGCCGCGCGCTGGTGGTCGTATCGAGCGACCTGCGCGAGCTGATGCTGATCTGCGACCGGATCGGCGTGATGTCGGCCGGGCGCATGACCGCCGTGTTCGAGCGCGGCAACTGGACCCAGGATGCGCTGCTGGCCGCGGCGTTCGCCGGCTTCGGCCGCGAGGCGCCGGCGGCCGCCATGCAGCATCCGGACGCGGGGCAGGCGCGCGGCGCCGCTCCGGGCACTTCGACGACAGGACCACAGCAATGACCCAGCCTCCCGTATCCCCGACCGACGCAGGCGCGCAGCAGGACGTGACGGGGCGCCGCGCGCGCACGCTGTCCGGCACGCGGCTCGGCCTGTCGAACTATCTCGGGCTGGCCGGCGCGCTGGCTGCGATGATCGCGCTGTTCTCGGTGCTGAGCTCGCATTTCCTGACCTACGACACGTTCAGCACGATCGCGAACCAGATTCCCGATCTCGTCGTGATGTCGGTCGGGATGACCTTCGTGCTGATCATCGCCGGGATCGACCTGTCGGTCGGCTCGGTGCTCGCGCTCGCCGCGTCGATGGTCAGCGTCGCCGCGCTGAAATGGCAGTGGGGGCCGCTGCCGGCCGCGCTGATCGGGATCGCGGTCGCGACCGCGACGGGCGCGCTGACGGGCGCGGTCACGGTGGGCTGGCGGATTCCGTCGTTCATCGTGTCGCTCGGCGTGCTGGAGGCCGCGCGCGGCCTCGCGTACCAGCTGACGAATTCGCGCACCGCGTATATCGGCGACGCGTTCGATTTCCTGTCGAACCCGATCGCACTGGGCATTTCGCCGGCGTTCCTGATCGCGGTCGCGGTGATGATCGCGGCCCAGTTCGTGCTCACGCGCACGGTGTTCGGGCGCTATCTGGTCGGGATCGGCACGAACGAGGAAGCGGTGCGGCTTGCCGGGGTTAACCCGAGGCCGTATAAAATCCTCGTATTCGCGCTGATGGGCGCGCTCGCGGGGCTCGCGTCGCTGTTCCAGATTTCGCGGCTCGAGGCGGCCGATCCGAACGCGGGCGCGGGCCTCGAACTGCAGGTGATCGCCGCCGTCGTGATCGGCGGCACAAGCCTGATGGGCGGGCGCGGCTCGGTGATCAGCACGTTCTTCGGCGTGTTGATCATCTCCGTGCTGGCCGCGGGGCTGGCGCAGATCGGGGCGAACGAGCCGACGAAGCGGATCATCACGGGTGCGGTGATCGTGGTGGCGGTCGTGCTCGATACGTATCGCAGCCGGCGTACGCGTGTGCGGTAAAAAGACAGACAGAACAGACCAGAGAGAAACGGGAAATGGCGACGATCAAGGATGTGGCGGCCATGGCGGGCGTGTCGTTTACGACCGTCTCGCACGTGGTGAACAATTCGCGGCCGGTGTCCGCGGATGTGCGTGCGAAGGTCGAGGGCGCGATCCGCGAGCTGAATTACGTGCCGTCGGCCGTGGCGCGCTCGCTGAAGGCGCGGGCGACGGCGACGATCGGCCTCGTCGTGCCGAACAGCACGAATCCGTACTTCGCCGAGCTTGCGCGCGGTATCGAGGATCAGTGCGCGGCCAACGGCTATTGCGTGTTCTTCTGCAATTCGGACGACGATCCCGTGAAGCAGCGCAACTACCTGCGCGTGTTGCAGGAAAAGCGCATCGACGGGCTGATCGTCGCGTCGGCGGGCGAGGACGCGGTGCTCGCGCAGACGCTCGCGGATATCCATGCGCCGCTCGTCGTGGTCGACCGCAACATCGAGGGGCTCGCGGCCGATCTGGTGCAGATCGACCACGAGCGCGGTGCGTATCTGGCGACGCGTCACCTGCTCGAACTCGGGCACGCGAAGATCGGCTGCATCACGGGGCCGACCGACACCGCCGTCAGCGCGATGCGCGTGCACGGCTTCATCCGCGCGATGGCCGAGCGTGGCGTCGACATCGTGCCGGGCGCGATCGCCGAAAGCGATTTCTCGTGCCTGGGCGGCTATCACGCAGCGTCGCGGCTGTTCGAATCGGTGCGGCCGAGCGCGATTTTCGCGGGCAACGACCTGATGGGCGTCGGCGCGCTGCGCGCGGCGGCCGAGCGCGGGATGCGCGTGCCTGACGACTGCTCGATCATCGGCTTCGACGACATCGAATTTTCCCGCTACACGTATCCGGCGCTGTCGACGGTCGGCCAGTCGGTGCGCGCGCTCGGCGAAATGGCCGCGCAGACGCTGATCGAACGGATCGGCGGCGGTTCGAGCGCCGTGCCGAGCCGCCGTCGCGTCGTGTCGCCGCGCCTCGTGCTGCGCGAATCGACGGCCATCTACCGCGAGCCGGCCGCGCCGGGCGCTCGCGCATGACGGCGACCGTAACGGGCGCCGGCCGCGTGACGGTGGTCGGCAGCCTCAACATGGATCTCGTCGTGCGGGCGCCGCGGCTGCCGCTGCCGGGCGAAACGCTCGCCGGGCACGCCTTCGCGCAGGCCGCGGGCGGCAAGGGCGGCAACCAGGCCGTCGCCGCCGCCCGGCTCGGCGCGCAGGTCGCGATGATCGGCTGCGTCGGCGCGGATGCGCACGGCGCGGCACTGCGCGCGGGTCTCGAGGCCGAGGGCATCGACTGCGCGGGGCTCGCGACGAGCGCGTCGGCGTCGACCGGCGTCGCGCTGATCGTCGTCGACGATGGGAGCCAGAACGCGATCGTGATCGTCGCGGGCGGCAACGGCGAGGTCACGACCGACACGATCGCGCGGCACGAGGCCGCGCTGGCGGCGGCCGACGTGCTGATCTGCCAGCTCGAGACGCCGCCGGACACGGTGTTCGCGGCATTGTCGGCCGGACGCCGGCTCGGCCGCACGGTGGTGCTCAATCCGGCTCCGGCCGTCGCGCCGCTGCCGGACGGCTGGCTGCCGCTCGTCGATTACCTGATTCCGAACGAGGTCGAGGCGGCCGCGCTGACGGGGCTGCCCGTGCGTGATCCGGCAGAAGCCGAAGCCGCCGCGCGGGCGCTGCAGGCCGGCGGCGCGCGCAACGTGCTGGTGACGCTCGGCGCGCGCGGCGTGCTCGCGTTGACGGCCGACGGCACCGCGCGGCACTATCCGGCGCCGGTCGTGCAGGCGGTCGACACGACGGCCGCCGGCGACACCTTCATCGGCGGCTTTTCCGCACGGCTCGCGGCCGGCGCGGACGTCGACACGGCCATCCGCTTCGCGCAATGCGCGGCGGCGCTGTCGGTCACGCGCGCGGGCGCTCAGCCGTCGATTCCGACGCGCTCCGAACTGGCCGATCAGGCCTGACCCCAGGATCGCGGTTCCGTCTCGTGGCCGGTTCGTCGCACGAGACGGCCGGCCGCACCTCGCCGGCCGCACCTGCCTGAACCTGCCGGTGCCTCGCGGTCTTTTCCTTCCGTTGTCGAACTGGCCCGAATTTACGCCATTTTGTTCAGTGGTTTGTAATGTTCAGACTAATAATTCGAAAAAATGGTCTGAAATCCGTCAAGTTGTGCGTCGCGCGGTCGTAAATAAATCAAGCGAAGCAATGCTTCGAGCCAACGGGCCCGGCCCGTTCATGACGACGCAACACAGGATGGATGATGGTGTTCAGGAACCTGACGATTCGTGCGCGCATCGGTTTGACGATGGCGTTTCTGGCGGTACTGCTGGGTGTCACCGGCGTGCTCGGCCTGTACGGGATGACGCGTGCGAACGATTCGACGCGCGAGATTTTCACGAACCAGATGCCGAGCGCGGTCAACGTGGCGATGGCGGAAATGTTCGCCGCGCGCGAGCGCCTCGCACTCGACCGTGCGGCGCTGCTGGCCGGCACGCCGGACTCGGCGGCGGCCATCGAGCGCAGCCGCGCGATGCGGGCACAATCGGACGCTTGGTGGCAGAAATACCTTGCGCTGCCGCGCAACGCCGACGAGGACCGGCTCGCACAGGACGTCGCCGCCCGGCGCAAGGTGCTGCAGGACAGTTGCGACGCGTTCTCGAGTGCGGTCGGGGCGGGCGATCACGACCAGATCGGCGGCGGCGCGAAGCAGCTTCAGGCGCGCTATACCGAACTCGCCACGGCCGGTGAAGCGCTGCGCAGCTTCCAGTTCACCAATGCGCAGGCGCGCTTCGATCAGGCGGAATCGGTATTCGAGACGATGCGCGTGCTGTCGATCGTGGTGCTGCTGGCCGGCATCGGCGCCGCGGTGCTGTCGTGGCTGACGCTGAGCCGCGCGATCGGCCGCCCGATCGCCGACGCGCTGTCGCATTTCGACGCGATCGCCGCAGGCGACTTGCGCCGGCCGATCGTCGTCGACCGGCGCGACGAGATGGGCCAGATGCTGGAAGGCCTCGCGAGGATGCAGCGCGGGCTCGTCGACACGGTGCGTACCGTGCGCGGCGGCAGCGAGTCGATCGCGACCGCGGCCCGCCAGATCGCGGCCGGCAACACCGACCTGTCGTCGCGCACCGAGGAACAGGCCGCTGCGCTGCAGGAAACCGCGTCGAGCATGGAGCAGCTGACGGGCACGGTGAAGCAGAATGCCGACAATGCGCGCCAGGCAAGCTCGCTGGCCGCGAATGCGTCCGACATTGCAAACAAGGGCAATACGGTGGTCGGCCAGGTGGTCGGCACGATGGGCGAAATCAACGACAGCTCGGCCAAAATCGCGGACATCATCGCGATCATCGAGGGAATCGCGTTCCAGACCAACATTCTTGCGCTGAATGCGGCCGTCGAAGCCGCGCGGGCGGGAGAGGAAGGCCGCGGCTTCGCGGTGGTCGCCGGCGAAGTGCGCAGCCTCGCGCAGCGTTCGTCGAGCGCGGCGAAGGAAATCAAGGCGCTGATCGACGCGTCGGTGGAGCGTATCCGGACGGGCTCGACGCTGGTCGACGAAGCCGGGCGCACGATGAGCGACGTGATCGGCGCGGTCCAGCGCGTGACGGACATCATGGGCGAGATCGCGGCGGCGTCCGAGGAGCAGAGCAGCGGGATCGACCAGGTGGCGCGCGCGGTCGCGCAGATGGACGAGGTCACGCAGCAGAATGCCGCGCTCGTCGAGGAAGCGGCGGCCGCCGCGCAGTCGCTCGAGGAACAGGCGGCCCGCCTGCGCGAAACGGCGGCGGTATTCCAGCTCGACGACGAAGCAGCACGCGCGGGCGCCGTCGTTGCGGTGGCGCGTCAAGCGCCGCGTGCACCTTCCGCGCCGGCTGCGGCGCGCGTCGAACGCGACGCCGCGCCGAAACGCGCACCCGTAATCGCGACGCCGGCGCGCAAGCCCGCCGCCGTATCGGCCGCCCCCGCGCCGGCAGTCGCGACCGCCGGCGGCGACGACTGGGAGACGTTCTGATCTTCAGGCACTGCGTATCTATCCCCATTTGGTGACGAACGACGCCCGCGATCCGCGGGCGTTGTCGTTTCCGCGATGGACAAATGTGACAGCACGGACGATCGATCGTGCATCGTCACCTGCGTCGCGCACCGACGCATACGCGGCGACGCGCTGCGTGCACGTCACGTTCCCGCGTTCGTCGTACGGGTATGTCCGTAAGGGACTGCGAAAAAAATTTGTAACGGTGCGCGCGGCGTGTCATCGCGCGCGACCGCTCGAACGTATAGGGATGAGGGGAGGAAGTGGCGACGTCGGAGATGTCCAACGCACGAGACGTTTCGATGTTCGACGAGACGCGGCGGATGCAGTTTCTGCGGCTCGGGAGGTCGATTGTAAAACGACGAAATGCGTTGTCCAAGCGGTGTTGTCGAGAATGACGAACTTCATACGAAGAGTTCGTGAAAAAAAATAAGAAAGGGTTTAGGATGAATTCGAACGCGCTTGCTTCTGCGCAGTCATACGAAGGCAGGCACGTCTTCAGACTCAGGCGAGGGAGGTAGCATGGATATTTACAGCAGCTTCGCGAACCGCTTCGAAAAAACGCGAGAGGAAGAGCTCTCGCTGGAGGAGTATCTCGCGCTCTGCAAGAACGATCCATCCGCGTATGCGACGGCGGGTGAACGCATGCTGGAAGCAATCGGGGAACCTGAACAGATCGATACCCGCAACGACCCGCGCCTGTCGCGGATCTTCGCGAACAAGGTCATCAAGGTGTATCCGGCATTCCGTGAGTTCTACGGAATGGAGGAGGTGATCGAGCAGGTGGTCGCATATTTCCGCCACGCTGCGCAAGGTCTTGAAGAGAAGAAGCAGATCCTCTATCTGCTGGGCCCGGTGGGCGGCGGCAAGTCGTCGATCGCCGAGCGCCTGAAGCAACTGATGGAGCGCGTGCCGTTCTATTCGCTGAAGGGTTCGCCCGTCAACGAATCGCCGCTCGGGCTGTTCGACTACGACGAGGATGGTCCGATCCTCGAGGAACAGTACGGCATTCCGCGCCGCTACCTGAAGAGCATCCTGAGTCCGTGGGCCGTCAAGCGCCTGCACGAATACAACGGCGACATCCGCCAGTTCCGCGTGGTGCGCCGCTTTCCGTCGATCCTGCGGCAGGTCGGCATCGCGAAGACGGAGCCGGGCGACGAGAACAATCAGGACATCTCGTCGCTGGTCGGCAAGGTCGATATCCGCAAGCTCGAACAGTATGCGCAGGACGATGCCGACGCATACAGCTACTCGGGCGGCCTGTGCCTGGCGAACCAGGGCCTGCTCGAATTCGTCGAAATGTTCAAGGCGCCGATCAAGGTGCTGCACCCGCTGCTGACCGCCACGCAGGAAGGCAACTTCAAGGGTACCGAAGGTTTCGGCGCGATTCCGTTCGACGGCGTGATTCTCGCGCACTCGAACGAGTCGGAGTGGAAGGCGTTCCGCAACAACCGCAACAACGAGGCACTGCTCGACCGGATCTTCGTCGTGAAGGTGCCGTACTGCCTGCGCGTGTCGGAAGAAATCAAGATCTACGAGAAGCTGATCCGCAATTCGTCGCTCGCCGAGGCCGTGTGCGCGCCGGGCACGCTGAAGATGATGTCGCAGTTCTCGGTGTTGTCGCGTCTGCACGAGCCGGAGAATTCGAGCCTGTTCTCGAAGATGCAGGTGTACGACGGCGAAAACCTGAAGGACACCGATCCGAAGGCGAAGTCGTACCAGGAGTATCGCGACTACGCGGGCGTGGACGAAGGGATGACCGGCGTGTCGACCCGCTTCGCGTTCAAGATCCTGTCGCGCGTGTTCAACTTCGATACGAGCGAGGTCGCGGCGAACCCGGTGCACCTGATGTACGTGCTCGAACAGCAGATCGAACGCGAGCAGTTCCCGCCGGAAACCGAGCAGAAGTACCTGTCGTTCGTGAAGGACGTGCTCGCGTCGCGGTACGCGGAGTTCATCGGCAAGGAGATCCAGACCGCGTATCTCGAGTCGTATTCGGAATACGGCCAGAACATCTTCGATCGCTACGTCACGTATGCGGACTTCTGGATCCAGGATCAGGAATTCCGCGATCACGATACCGGCGAGAGCTTCGATCGCGCCGCGCTGAACGCGGAGCTGGAGAAGATCGAGAAGCCGGCCGGGATCAGCAATCCGAAGGATTTCCGCAACGAGATCGTGAACTTCGTGTTGCGCGCGCGGGCGGCGAACGCCGGCAAGAACCCCGTGTGGACGAGCTACGAGAAGTTGCGGGTCGTGATCGAGAAGAAGATGTTCTCGAATACCGAGGAACTGTTGCCGGTCATTTCGTTCAACGCGAAGGGTTCGGCGGAGGAGCAGCGCAAGCATGAGGACTTTGTGAACCGGATGGTCGCGAAGGGCTATACGCCGAAGCAGGTGAGGCTCCTTTGCGACTGGTACCTGCGCGTGCGCAAGTCGTCATGACACGCGCGGTATCGCGCCCGTACGGCGAGTCCGTACGGGCGCTTTCAGAGGCGCCGCCCGCATGACGGCAGACGGCATGCGCGGCGAGTGCCCCGGCAGATCGACTTTCGAGCGGGAGACCGGGAGTGCTTCATCAAATCATCGACCGCAGGCTGGCCGGCAAGAACAAGAGCATCGCCAATCGCGAACGCTTTCTGCGTCGCGTCAAGAACTACATTCGTCGTGCCGTGTCCGACGCGGTGCGCGACCGTAGCATCAAGGATATCCAGAGCACGCAGAGCATCACGATCCCGCGCAAGGACATCGCGGAGCCGAATTTCCGGCACGCGCCGGGCGGGCGTCGTGAGTACGTGCACCCCGGCAACGAGGACTACGTGCGCGGCGACAAGATCCCGCGCCCGCAGGGCGGCTCGGGCGGTGGCGGCAGTCAGGCGAGCAACGAGGGCGAAGGGCAGGACGACTTCGTGTTCGAGCTGTCGCGCGACGAGTTCATGCAGTACTTCTTCGACGATCTCGAACTGCCGCGCCTCGTGAAGACGCACCTGCTGACGGTGCCGAGCTGGAAGAACGTGCGCGCGGGCTGGTCGGCGGAAGGCACGCCGAACAACATCGACGTCGTGCGTTCGCTGCGCAGCGCGCTCGGCCGGCGCATCGCGCTCGGCTCGCCGCTCGTCAACGAGCTGCGCGAGCTCGAGGCCCAGCTCGAAGCGCTGAAGAGCGACCCCGAAGACCGCCGCGCGGAAATCGCGACGCTCGAGGCCGAGATTCATCACCTGAAAGGGCGCATCTGGCGGATTCCGTTCATCGATCCGTTCGACCTGCGCTACATCAACCGCGTGAAGCAGCCGCAACCGTCGAGCCAGGCCGTGATGTTCTGCCTGATGGACGTGTCGGGCTCGATGGACGAGCAGCGCAAGGATCTCGCGAAGCGCTTCTTCATCCTGCTTTACCTGTTCCTCAAGCGCAACTACGAGCGCATCGAAGTGGTGTTCATTCGCCACCACACGCGGGCCGAGGAAGTCGACGAGGACACCTTCTTCCATTCGACCGAAAGCGGCGGCACCGTGGTGTCGAGCGCGCTCGAACTGATGCGCAAGGTGATGGACGAGCGCTACTCGCCCACCGAGTGGAACATCTACGGCGCGCAGGCGTCCGACGGCGACAACTGGACTGACGATTCGCCCAAGTGTCGCAAAATCCTGGAAGAGGATATCCTCACCAAGACGCGTTACTTCGCGTATATCCAGGTCGCGCCGGAAGAGCAGAATCTGTGGCTGGAATACGCGCAACTGGCCTTGTCGCAACCGCATCTCGCGATGAAAAAAGTGGAATCGGCTGCGGACATTTACCCGGTGTTTCGCGAATTGTTCGAAAAGCAGGTGGAAATGTCATGACGACCCGCCATCTGCACAACGAGTCGCGCGGCTACGCGCCGCGCCCTTCCGGCGACGACACGGCCGGCCCTGCCGCACCGCAGCAACGCGGGCAGGCCGAACCGCCGCCGCCGGCCGCCGACTTGCCCGGTTCCGGGCAAAAGGAAGCGCGTATGAACGTTGCCGAACGCAAGCCGTTGCCGTGCCCGTCCGACTGGACGTTCGAATTGCTCGAGGAATACGACACGCACATCTCGCAGGTTGCCGAACAATACGAGCTCGACATCTACCCGATCCAGCTCGAACTGATCAGCGCCGAGCAGATGATGGATGCGTATGCGTCGGTCGGGATGCCCGTCAACTACCGTCACTGGTCGTTCGGCAAGCACTTTCTCGCGACCGAGAAGAGCTATCGTCGCGGCCAGATGGGCCTGGCCTACGAAATCGTCATCAATTCGAATCCGTGCATCGCGTATCTGATGGAAGAGAACACGATGACGATGCAGGCGCTCGTCATCGCGCACGCGGCGTACGGGCACAACTCGTTCTTCAAGGGCAACTACCTGTTCCGGCTGTGGACGGACGCGCACGCGATCATCGACTACCTCGTGTACGCGAAGAACTACGTCGCGGAATGCGAGGAGCGCTACGGCCTCGATCGCGTCGAGGAACTGCTCGACTCGTGCCATGCGTTGATGAACTACGGCGTCGACCGCTACAAGCGGCCGCAGAAGCCGTCGCTGTCGAAGGAAGCGGCGCTGCGGCGCGAGCGCGAGGCGTACCTGCAGTCGCAGGTGAACGAACTGTGGCGCACGCTGCCGGGCAAGAAGCCCGAGCTGACGGAGGAGCAAGACGACCGCTATCCGTCCGAGCCGCAGGAGAACCTGCTGTATTTCGCGGAAAAGAATGCGCCGCTGCTCGAACCGTGGGAGCGGGAAGTGATCCGCATCGTGCGCAAGATCGGCCAGTATTTCTATCCGCAGCGGCAGACGCAGGTGATGAACGAAGGCTGGGCGACGTTCTGGCACTACACGCTGCTCAATACGCTGTACAACCAGGGGAAGCTGGAAGACGGCTTCATGATGGAGTTCCTGCACTCGCACAGCAACGTGGTCTACCAGCCGCCCGTCACGAAGCCGTATTACAGCGGGATCAACCCGTATGCGCTCGGTTTCTCGATGATGAGCGACATCCGAAGGATCTGCGAAGCGCCGACGGAGGAAGACTACAAGTGGTTTCCGGAGATCGCGGGCACGCCGTGGCTGCCGGCGATGCACTACGCGATGCGCAACTTCAAGGACGAGAGCTTCATCGCGCAGTACCTGTCGCCGAACCTGATTCGCGAGATGCGGCTCTTCTCGGTGCTCGACGACGACATGCGCGATTCGCTCGAGGTGTCGGCGATCCACGACGATTCCGGCTACCAGTACGTGCGGCAGGCGTTGTCGCGGCAGTACGACATCCATCACCGCGAGCCGAACATCCAGGTGTGGGCCGTCAACACGCGCGGCGACCGCAGCCTCACGCTGCGCCACTTCATGACCGACAACCGTCACCTGTCGAACGACAGCGAGGAAGTGCTCAAGCACATGGCGCGGCTCTGGCAGTTCGACGTGTACCTGGAAAGCGTCGACGAGGCCGGCACCGTGCGCAAGCGCTACGAGTGCCGCTACGTGCCGCCCGAAGTGCGCGTGTGATCGCCGCACGCCGGAAATGTTTGCATCGGACGCCAGCCTGCGGGCTGGCGTTTTCATATGACGAACGCGCGCCGGGAGAAAAATTTTCTACATCGGGACGAACCCGGAGCGCTTGTTACTTTACATTTCGCTAAAATCCCGTAGCGCCGTGCGCCGGAACCGGTGCCACGTGCGACCGCACGCGGCGGCCCCAGCCGTCTCGCCCAGAAAGCACTAAAAGGAATAGACCAACCCATGGACGTCCAGACCGACCAAGCTGCGCTGTCCGCGCAAGACACCCGGCGGCGCGTGTTCGCCATCGTCGGCGCCTCATCGGGCAACCTCGTCGAGTGGTTCGACTTCTACATCTACTCGTTCTGCGCGCTGTACTTCGCGCCGGCATTCTTCCCGAGCGGCAACACGACGACGCAGCTGCTGAACACGGCCGGCGTGTTCGCGGCCGGTTTCCTGATGCGTCCGATCGGCGGCTGGCTGTTCGGCCGCATCGCCGACCGTCACGGCCGTCGCGCGGCGATGATGATCTCGGTGCTGATGATGTGCGGCGGGTCGCTCGTGATCGCGGTGCTGCCGACCTATGCGCAGATCGGTGCGCTCGCGCCGGCGCTGCTGCTGGTCGCGCGCCTGTTCCAGGGCCTGTCGGTGGGCGGCGAGTACGGGACGAGCGCGACCTACATGAGTGAAGTGGCGCTGAAGGGCCGTCGCGGCTTCTTCGCGTCGTTCCAGTACGTGACGCTGATCGGCGGCCAGCTGTGCGCGCTGCTGGTGCTCGTGATCCTGCAGCAGACGCTGTCGGCCGGCGAGCTGAAAGCGTGGGGCTGGCGTATTCCGTTCGTGGTCGGCGCGGCGGCCGCGCTGATTTCGCTGTACCTGCGCAAATCGCTCGACGAGACGTCGACGAGCGCATCGCGCGACAAGAAGGACGCCGGCACGATCCGCGGCGTGTGGCAGCATAAGGGCGCGTTCTTCACGGTGGTCGGCTTCACGGCCGGCGGCTCGCTGATCTTCTACACGTTCACGACGTACATGCAGAAGTACCTCGTGAACACGGCCGGCATGCACGCGAAGACAGCCAGCAACGTGATGACCGTCGCGCTGCTCGTCTACATGCTGATGCAGCCGGTGTTCGGCGCGCTGTCGGACAAGATCGGCCGCCGCACGTCGATGATCCTGTTCGGTTCGTTCGCGGTGATCGGCACGGTGCCGCTGATGCATGCGCTGAAGGGCGTGACGAGCCCGGTGGCCGCGTTCGTGCTGATCACGGTTGCGCTGGCGATCGTCAGCTTCTACACGTCGATCAGCGGCCTGATCAAGGCCGAGATGTTCCCGCCGGAAGTGCGCGCGATGGGCGTGGGCCTGTCGTATGCGGTCGCGAACGCGATCTTCGGCGGTTCGGCCGAGTACGTCGCGCTGTGGTTCAAGTCGATCGGCAGCGAGGAAACGTTCTACTGGTACGTGACCGTGCTGTGCGCGATCTCGCTGATCGTGTCGTGGCGGATGCGCGATCCGAGCAAGGAAGGGTACCTGCGCCACGAGCCGTGATCGGCCGCGCGTGGCGCGTACTTGCATCATGACGAACGTCCCGCTGGTTGGCGGGACGTTTTTTTTGCGACGTGCGATTCCGCAGGCGGCGGCATGAGCGCGCCGCGTCATATCGATATGGAAATCGATTCGTTGTCCGTGGCGGGCGATTTCCTTAATCTGACTGCGTAGTTCGTGTGACACCTCCTTGACTGGGATTCGCGCCCGCTGCTTGCAGCGGGCGTCTTTTTTTGCACGGCGGCAATGCGTGCCCGCAGCCCGCCTGCCTCATCACGAAACCCGCTGAGCAAAGCACCATTTGTTGGTTCGGATTCGCCGCACGCGCTGATACGTTAGCGGCTTCGCGGCGACACACTTCGTCACGATGTTCTTCGAACCGTGCCGCCGCGCGATCCGCGGCGGCCTCCATAACAAATCAGGTCGTGCTCATGAAAATCAACACGCTCGCTACGTGGCTCGTCGGGGTCGCGCTCGTTACCGCAGGCACCGTCGCCCATGCGGACCGTCTCGACGACATCAAGAAGGCCGGGGTGCTGCGCGTCGCGACGTTCGACAGCAATCCGCCGTTCGGTTATGTCGATGCGAAAAGCAACCACATCGTCGGTCTCGACGTCGATTATGCGAAGGCGCTCGCCGACAAGCTCGGCGTGAAGCTGCAGCTCCAACCGACCAACCCCGCGAACCGCATCCCGTTCCTCACCTCCGGCAAGGTCGACCTCGTGCTCGCGAACTTCACGATCACCGATGAGCGCGCGAAACAGGTCGACTTCAGCATCCCGTATTTCTCGTCGGGCCAGCAGTTTCTCGCGAAGAAGGGCGTGCTGAAATCGGCCGACCAGCTCAACGGCCTGCGCGTCGGCGCGGACAAGGGTACGACCAACGAGATCACGCTGCGCGAGAAATTCCCGAAGGCGACGATCGTCGCGTACGACGACACGCCGTTCGCGTTCGCCGCGCTGCGCGCCGGCAACGTGCAGGCCATCACGCAGGACGGCCCGAAACTGATCGGCCTGCTCGCGAACGTGCCCGACAAGCAGAACTACGAGATCCCGGCGTTCACGATCTCGAACGACTACATGGGCGTCGGCGTGCCGAAGGGCGAGACGCGCCTGCTCGGCTTCGTCAACGACACGTTGAAGGGGCTCGAGGCGAACGGCCGCGCGACGCAGATCTACGACGCATGGTTCGGGCCGACGACGAAAACGCCGCTCACGCGCATTTTCCGGATCGGCGACAAGACCTGAGCACTGCCGCACGCGCGCCGCGCTTGGCCGGAACCTCGGCCGCGCGGCGCTTTTCGTTTTCATCCGACCGCGCGCGTCGTGCGCGCTCCCCAGCATGCTCGGGTTGGCTCCCAAATATCTGTCCTGGCTCTGGCAGGGCTTCCTGCTGACACTCGGCCTCGCGGCCGCGTCGGCCGTCGCCGCGACCGTCGGCGGGTTGCTGCTCGCCGTGATGCGGCATGCGCGTGGCCGGGCGCCGCGCGCGGCAGCCGCCGCGTACGTCGTCGCGTTCCGCAACACGCCGCTGCTCGTGCAGTTGCTGTTCTGGTATTTCGGCGTCGCGTCGTTGCTGCCCGAAACGTGGATCGCGTGGCTCAATGCGCGCCATGCGGTGAGCGTGGGCCCGTTCACGCTCGCGTGGCCGTCGTTCGAATTCGTGGCGGGTTGGGTTGGCTTGAGCGCCTATACGGCTGCCTTCGTCGCCGAGGAATGCGAAGCCGGTCTGCGCGGCGTGCGGCGCGCGCAACACGATGCGGCGGCCGCGCTCGGCCTCACGCCGATGCAGTCGCTGCGCTACGTGGTGCTGCCGCAGGCCGTGCGCATCGCGCTGCCGCCGCTGTTCGGCCAATACATGAATCTCGTGAAGAACTCGTCGCTCGCGATGGCGATCGGCGTCGCCGAGCTGTCGTATGCGTCGCGGCAGGTCGAGACGGAGACGTTCCAGACCTTCGCCGCGTTCGGCGTCGCGACGCTGCTATATATCGCGGCGGTGGCCGCGATCGAGGCCGGTGCGTATGCGGCCACGCAATGGCGCGACCGGCTCGGAGCGGGGCGCTGACGATGGACCTTTCGCTGCTGCTTTCGAATCTGCCGTACCTGCTCGTCGGCGCGTTTCCGGACGGCCCGCTCGGCGGCGCCGCGCTGTCGCTGGTGCTGGCGCTTGCATCCGCGATCGCGTCGGCCGTGCTCGGCGTGGCGCTCGGCGTCGCGATGGCGCTGGCGCGCGGCCCGGCGCGTGTGTTGCTGCTCGCGTTCATCGGTTTTTTCCGCGCGATTCCGGTGCTGATGCTGATCTTCTGGACGTATTTCCTGATGCCCGTGCTGTTGCACATGGATGTACCGGGGCTCGCGACGGTCGTGTGCGCGCTGGCGCTGATCGGCGGCGCGTATCTCGCGCATGCGGTGCATGCGGGGATCGTCGCGGCGGGCGATGGTCAATGGCAGGCCGGGCTGTCGCTCGGGCTCACGCGCTGGCAGACGGTGCGCTACGTGTTGCTGCCGCAGGCGATCCGGATCATGACGCCGTCGTTCGTCAACCAGTGGGTCGCGCTCGTGAAGGACACATCGCTCGCGTATATCGTCGGCGTGCCGGAGCTGTCGTTCGTCGCAACGCAGGTGAACAACCGGCTGATGGTGTATCCGGCGCCGATCTTCCTGTTCGTCGCGCTGATTTATCTGGTGCTGTGCACGTCGCTCGATGGAGGGGCGCGTTGGCTGCTGTCGCGGGGGCCGCGCACGCAACGTGCGGCGCAGGCGACGGCCGAACGCACGGAACCCGCGCGGTAACGGTGGGCCGGCGAGCACGCGTGCGATGCGTGCGCGCGCTTTCGGTGATGAAGATGGATGATGTGCGACCATCCGCAGCGGGCCGCGTCGCCGTTATTCGAGCGGCGACGCGCGCGGTGGTGCAGATGAGGCTAGGTGCCCGGACGCTTCAGTCCGTCAGCGTCAGGACGCGCTGTAGTGCGTATCGAACACCGCACGCAGCGTCGACGGGCCGGTCGCGAAATCGCCCCACAGCGGGCCGTCGTTCTGCGCGAACGCGAACGGCGTGGTGCTGATCGACGCGAGGCGCAAGCGCCATTGCGCGGCTTCCTGGCGGAACGCGGTGAGCTGCATGTCCGACAGCGCCGTCTGCGCGCTGGCCAGCGTGACGAGCGGGTCGACCGGATCGTTCGCGACCCGCACCTCGAAATGCAGGTGCGGGCCGGTCGCCGCACCCGTCATCCCGACCGAGCCGATACGTTGCCCCTGCTTCACCGTTTCGCCGGTCTTGAGCCCGCGAGCGAACGCGGACAGGTGCGCGTAGTAGGTCGAATAGCCATCCGCATGATCGACGATCACATAGCGGCCGTAGCCGCCCGGATCGGTGCCGACGAACGACACGACGCCGTCGGCCGCCGCATCGACCGGCGTGCCGCTCGGCGCGGCGAGATCGACGCCCGTATGGAACGCCATCGCCTGCGACAGCGGATGGATGCGCTCGCCGAAGAACGAACTGATACGCGTCCACTTGACCGGCATCGTGAATGCGGCGGCTTCGAGCGGCGAGCCGTCGAGCGCGTAGTACGCACCGTGCTCGGCGCCCGGCGCGCGGAACCAGATCGCGCCGAACGTGCGGCCGGCGACGCGCAGCTCGAGCGCGGTGAGGCGCGGCGTGCCGTCGTTCGTGTCGAACGCGACGCGGTAATAGTCCCCGCGCTGCGCACTCGCGCGCATCGCGACCTTGCCGGTGACGAGATCGCCAAGCTGGATGCGCACTTCGGGTGGCACGTCGAGACGGTTCAGCGTATCGGACAGCGTGAGTTCGATGTCGCCCGCGCGCATGCCTTGCTGGTGGTCGGGCGCCGCGAACTGAAACAGGCTCGCGTAGCCGAGCATGTCGTTGCGATGCGCGCTGAGCGGCGCGAACAGGCCCGGCTGCACACTGCGATCATTGCGATCGAGGTGTTCGTTGCGCTCGCCGATCGTGCGGGCGAGCTCGCTCGTCACGAAATGCTGCGCGGTGGGAAACGGCGTATCGGACAGCACGCGCTGCGGCAGCGCGGCCGTGCCCGAATCGACGGCGCCCGGCAGTTGCGACACGGCCGGCAACGCGGCGGCGAGGCCGAATGCGGCGAGGGCGCCGAGCACGGCGGCCGGCACGAGCGTGCGCACGACGCGCTGCGCGCGACCGGGTGCGACGGCATCAGGGGTTGCGACAGACTTGACCAAGGTGTCCACATCCAGGAAAGCGGTTCAAAGGGGTGTGGGCGGGGGCCGCCGGCGGCACACCGTCGAACGGCGACGGGGCGGGCGGCGGGCGTGCAACAAAACAGGCCCCGCCAGGGGCCTGTGTCGTTTCCGTTCGACCCAACCTGCGGGGCAGTGCCCGCTTCGAACGGCGGCGTGCATACCGGGTCGAACCCGGTTATCACGAAGACGCTAAAGAAAGATGACAGCGTCAGTCTACCGATGTTCCGCGAAACGTTAAAAATTTTAAAGAGGGTCAGCTCATTCGTTTCGCAGTGCGGTAAGTCGGGTTAAATCAGCATTTGTTACGACGATTCTCGTCAGTCCGGCAATTTTTGCGCGCGTCGGCGCAGGGCGGCGGAGGTGCGCACGGCGTCGAAGCCGGCGTCGAGCATCGCCTCGGCGTCGTTCCACAGGTTGCCGCGCAGCCGGTTGGTCCAGATCATCGACGCGAACACGCCTTCGAGCAGCGACACGAGATAGACGGCGGCGAGGTGCACGTCGAGATCGACGGCAAGTTCGCCGGCGGCGATCGCGCGACGCAGCAGCGCCTTCGTGATCCGCAGCATCTGCAGCTCGAGCAGCATGCGGCGCCGCTGCAGCGCGCCGTTCTCCTCGCTTTGCTCGCACTTCGTATAGAGAATCACCAGCACGCGCTGCATCGGGCCAGGCTCGCCGCATTCCTGCAGATAGTGCGACGCGGCGCGCCGCAGCGTCGCGAACGGCGGCAGGCCGTCGCCCGCGTCGAACCCTTCCGACGTGCGCGCGAACGCGCGGTCGCACATCGCCAGACACACTTCCATCTTGTTGCGGTAGTGGCCGTAGACGGCGCCCCGCGACATCCCGGCGGCCTCGGCGAGGTCCGCCATCGCGGTTTGCGCGACGCCTCTTTCGAGCAGCACGAGCTCGGCGGCGTCGAGGATCCGGTGCTTGATGGCGAGCGATTCTTCCCGGGTCTTGCGGGCCATGTCGTGAAATTCCTTACAGTTCGCTGTCGTTTTATTGAGACAGTGTGTCAGCCGGATTGAAAGCGCGTGTATTTAATCAGTCGTGACTGATTATAATCGGCCACCCTGAGCCGCCGCATTGTATCGGCGGCGAATGATCCGAGGTCAGAACATGAATAACAAACGCACCCTGTGGCGCCGCATGCGGCTGGCGCCGTTCGCGCTCGCGGCCCTGCTGGCCGTGGCCGGATGTGGAAAGGGCGACAAGGATGCCGCGCCGGAGACCGCGAAGCAGGCGACCGTCGTGACGGTGCGCCCGACGGCCGTGCCGATGACCGTCGAACTGCCGGGCCGGCTCGACGCGTACCGGCAAGCGGAAGTCCGCGCGCGGGTCGCGGGCATCGTCACCGCACGAACCTACGAGGAAGGCCAGGAAGTGAAGCAGGGCGCGGTGCTGTTCCGCATCGATCCCGCGCCGCTGAAGGCCGCGCGCGACGCCGCGCAGGGCGCGCTCGCGAAGGCGCAGGCCGCCGCGCTCGCGGCGACCGACAAGCGCCGCCGTTACGACGATCTCGTGCGCGACCGCGCGGTGAGCGAGCGCGACCACACCGAGGCCGTCGCGGCCGATACGCAGGCGAAGGCCGAGGTGGCATCCGCGAAGGCCGAACTCGCGCGCGCGCAGTTGCAGCTCGACTACGCGACCGTCACCGCGCCGATCGCGGGCCGCGCGCGGCGCGCGCTCGTGACCGAGGGTGCGCTCGTCGGCCAGGACCAGGCGACGCCGCTCACGACCGTCGAGCAGCTCGATCCGATCTACGTGAACTTCTCGCAGCCGGCCGCCGACGTGGACGCATTGCGTCGCGCGGTGAAGAGCGGGCGCGCGACCGGCATCGCGCAGCACGACGTCGCGGTGACGCTGCTGCGCGCCGACGGCACCGCGTATCCGCTGAAAGGCAAGCTGCTGTTCAGCGATCTCGCGGTCGATCCGACCACCGATACCGTCGCGATGCGCGCGCTGTTCCCGAATCCGGAGCGCGAGCTGCTGCCGGGCGCGTATGTGCGGATCGCGCTCGATACGGCGGTCGACCAGCGGGCGATCCTGGTGCCGCGCGACGCGCTGCTGCGCACGGCCGACCGCACGTCGGTGCGGGTCGTCGGCGCGAACGGCAAGGTCAAGGACGTCGAGGTCACGGCCGACCAGATGAGCGGCCGTGACTGGCGCATCACGCGCGGCCTCGCGGGCGGCGAGCGCGTGATCGTCGACGACGCCGCGCAGTTCGCGCCCGATACGGCCGTCAAGCCCGTCGAGAAGGCGCCGGTAGCGGCCGCTTCGCAGGCGGCCGCCCGTCAAACCTGACCGGTTCAAACCAACATGGCACGTTTCTTCATCGATCGCCCCGTCTTCGCGTGGGTGATCGCCATCTTCATCGTGCTGGGCGGCCTGTTCGCGATTCGCGCGCTGCCCGTCGCGCAGTACCCGGACATCGCGCCGCCCGTCGTCAGCATCTATGCGACGTATCCGGGCGCGTCCGCGCAGGTCGTCGAGGAATCGGTGACCGCGCTGATCGAGCGCGAGATGAACGGCGCGCCGGGGCTGCTGTATACGTCCGCGACGAGCAGCGCGGGGGCGGCATCGCTGTACCTGACGTTCAAGCAGGGCGTGAACGCCGATCTCGCGGCCGTCGAAGTGCAGAACCGGCTGAAGACGGTCGATGCGCGCCTGCCCGAGCCGGTGCGCCGCGACGGCATCCAGGTCGAGAAGGCCGCCGACAACATCCAGCTCGTCGTGTCGCTGACCTCCGACGACGGCCGGATGACCGACGTGCAGCTCGGCGAATACGCGTCGGCGAACGTGGTGCAGGCGCTGCGCCGCGTCGAGGGTGTCGGCAAGGTGCAGTTCTGGGGCGCCGAATATGCGATGCGGATCTGGCCCGACCCGGTGAAGCTGGCCGGGCATGGCCTCACCGCGTCGGACATCGCATCGGCCGTGCGTGCGCACAACGCGCGCGTGACGATCGGCGACATCGGCCGCAGCGCGGTGCCGGACAGTGCGCCGATCGCGGCGACGGTGTTCGCGGACGCGCCGCTGAAGACGCCGGCCGATTTCGGCGCGATCGCGCTGCGTGCGCAACCCGACGGCTCCGCGCTGTTCCTGCGCGACGTCGCGCGCATCGAGTTCGGCGGCAACGACTACAACTATCCGTCGTACGTGAACGGCAAGGTCGCGACCGGGATGGGCATCAAGCTCGCGCCGGGCTCGAACGCCGTGTCCACCGAGAAGCGCGTGCGCGCGACGATGGACGAGCTGTCCAGGTACTTCCCGCCGGGCGTGAAGTACCAGATCCCGTACGAGACGTCGTCGTTCGTGCGCGTATCGATGAACAAGGTCGTCACGACGCTGATCGAGGCCGGCGTGCTGGTGTTCCTCGTGATGTTCCTGTTCATGCAGAACCTGCGCGCGACGCTGATTCCGACGCTCGTCGTGCCGGTCGCGCTCGCGGGCACGTTCGGCGTGATGTACGCGGCCGGCTTCTCGATCAACGTGTTGACGATGTTCGGGATGGTGCTCGCGATCGGCATCCTCGTCGACGACGCGATCGTCGTCGTCGAGAACGTCGAGCGGCTGATGGTCGAGGAAGGGCTCGCGCCGTACGACGCGACCGTCAAGGCGATGACGCAGATCAGCGGCGCGATCGTCGGGATCACCGTGGTGCTGACGTCGGTGTTCGTGCCGATGGCGTTCTTCGGCGGCGCGGTGGGCAACATCTACCGGCAGTTCGCGCTGTCGCTTGCGGTGTCGATCGGCTTCTCGGCGTTCCTCGCGCTGTCGCTGACGCCCGCGCTGTGCGCGACACTGCTCAAGCCGGTGTCGGGCGACCATCACGAGAAGCGTGGCTTCTTCGGCGGGTTCAACCGCTTCGTCGCGCGGGCGACGCAGCGCTACGCGACGCGGGTCGGCACGATGCTGAAGAAGCCGGTGCGCTGGCTCGTCGTGTACGGCGCGCTGACCGCGGCGGCCGCGCTGATGCTCACGCAGCTGCCGACCGCGTTCCTGCCGGACGAGGACCAGGGCAACTTCATGGTGATGGTGATCCGCCCGCAAGGCACGCCGCTCGCGGAGACGATGCAGAGCGTGCGCGCGGTCGAGTCGGCCATCCGCCGCGACGAGCCGACCGCCTATACGTATGCGCTCGGCGGCTTCAACCTGTACGGCGAAGGGCCGAACGGCGGGATGATCTTCGTCACGCTGAAGAACTGGAAGGAACGCAAGGCCGAGCGCGATCACGTGCAGTCGATCGTCGCGCGCATCAACGAGCGCTTCGCGGGCACGCCGAACACGACGGTGTTCGCGATGAACTCGCCGGCGCTGCCCGATCTCGGTTCGTCGAGCGGCTTCGACTTCCGGCTGCAGAACCGCGGCGGGCTCGACTACGCGACGTTCAGCGCCGCGCGCGAGCAACTGCTCGCGGCGGGCGGCAAGGATCGCGCGCTCACCGACCTGATGTTCGCGGGCACGCAGGACGCGCCGCAACTGAAGCTCGACATCGATCGCGCGAAGGCGTCCGCGCTCGGTGTGTCGATGGACGAGATCAATACGACGCTCGCGGTGATGTTCGGCTCCGACTATATCGGCGACTTCATGCACGGCACGCAGGTGCGGCGCGTGATGGTGCAGGCCGACGGGCGGCACCGGCTCGATCCGGACGACGTGAAGAAGCTGCGCGTGCGCAACGCACGCGGCGAGATGGTGCCGCTCGCGGCGTTCACGACGCTGCACTGGACGCTCGGGCCGCCGCAGCTCACGCGCTACAACGGTTATCCGTCGTTCACGATCAACGGCTCGGCCGCGGCCGGCCACAGCAGCGGCGAGGCGATGAGCGCGATCGAGCGGATCGCCGCGAAGCTGCCGGCCGGCATCGGCTATGCGTGGTCGGGGCAGTCGTTCGAGGAGCGGCTGTCGGGCGCGCAGGCGCCGATGCTGTTCGCGCTGTCGGTGCTCGTCGTGTTCCTCGCACTCGCGGCGCTCTACGAGAGCTGGTCGATTCCGTTCGCGGTGATGCTGGTCGTCCCGCTCGGCGTGATCGGCGCGGTGCTCGGCGTGACGCTGCGGATGATGCCGAACGACATCTATTTCAAGGTGGGGCTGATCGCGACGATCGGGCTGTCCGCGAAGAACGCGATCCTGATCGTCGAGGTCGCGAAGGACCTCGTCGCGCAGCGCATGTCGCTCGTCGACGCCGCGCTCGAGGCCGCGCGCCTGCGGCTGCGGCCGATCGTGATGACGTCGCTCGCGTTCGGCGTCGGCGTGCTGCCGCTCGCGTTCGCGTCGGGCGCCGCGTCCGGCGCGCAGATGGCGATCGGCACCGGCGTGCTCGGCGGCGTGATTACGGCGACCGTGCTCGCGGTGTTTCTCGTCCCGCTGTTTTTCGTGATCGTCGGCCGCCTGTTCGACGTCGGCCCACGCCGGCGCGGCGGGGCGCAGCCGACGACGATGGAGGGTTCGCAACCATGATGTTTGCGCTGAATGCACGCGGCGCGCTGCGGGCACCGCTCGCGCTGGCCGCCGCGCTCGCGCTCGCCGGGTGTTCGCTCGCGCCGCGGTACGAGCGCCCGGCCGCGCCGGTCCCGGCGACCTATACGCCGGTCGACGGCGGCACGACGCCGGCCGCCGAACCGGCCACCGCGCAGGATGCCGCGCTGCTCGACGACTGGCATGCGTATTTCACCGATCCGGCGCTGCAGGCGTGGATCGACGCGGCGCTCGCGAACAACCGCGACCTGCGGATCGCCGCCGGCCGGCTCGAGGAGGCACGTGCGCTGTACGGCGTGCAGCGCGCGGACCGGATGCCGTCGGTCGATGCGAATCTCGGCTATGAACGCGCGCGCCAGTACGACCCGGTCGTGCGCGAAAGCGCGATCAGCGGGCTGTATCGCGCGGGCGTCGGCGTCAGCGCGTACGAGCTCGACCTGTTCGGCCGCGTGCGCAGCCTGTCCGATGCGGCGCTCGCCGACTATTTCGCGACGGCCGACGCGCAACGCACGGTTCGCATCGGCGTGATCGCCGAAGTGGCGGGCGCGTACGTTTCCGAACGATCGTTGCACGAGCAACTGGCGCTCGCCCAGCGCACGCTCGATGCGCGCGAGCGGATGGCCGCGCTCACGCAACGCCGCTATGCCGCCGGCACGAGCGACGCGATCGAGCTGCACTCGGCCGAGATGCTGGTGGCGTCCGCGCGCGCGTCGCAGGCCGGGCTGCAGCGCGAGCATGCGCAGGCCGTCCGCGCGCTGCAACTGCTGGCGGGCGATTTCGCGCGCAACGTGCCGGACGACGCGACCGCGCTCGACTCGCTGTCGATCGCGCCCGTGGCGCCGGGTGCGCCGAGTCAATTGCTCGAACGGCGGCCGGACATCCGGCAGGCCGAGGGGCGGCTGAAGGCCGCGAACGCGAACATCGGCGCGGCGCGCGCGGCGTTTTTCCCGCGCATCGCGCTGACGACCGACTACGGCTCGGTGAGCGACGCGTTCTCGAACCTGTTCGCGGCCGGCACGAGCGTATGGACGTTCGCGCCGCGCATCACGCTGCCGATCTTCGCGGGCGGACGCAATCGCGCGAACCTCGACGTCGCGCATGCGCGCAAGGACATCGCGGTCGCCGAATACGAGAAGGCGGTGCAGACCGCGTTTCGCGAAGTGGCCGATGCATTCGCTGCGCGCGACTGGATCGACCGGCAGCTTGCCGCGCAGCAGGACGTGTATGCGGCGGACGGCGCGCGGCTGAAGCTCGCGGAGCGTCGCTATGCGGGTGGTGTCGCGACCTATCTCGAACTGCTCGACGCGCAGCGCAGCACGTACGAGTCGGGGCAGGAGCTGATCCGGCTCAGGCAGCTCAGGCTGGCGAACGCGATCGCGCTGTATCGCGCGCTCGGCGGCGGCTGGGCGCCGGCCACGGCAACGGCGGAGGCCGCGGCTTCCGCGTGATGGGGGCTTCGTCGCCCGACGCCGTGGCGTGTCGGGTGGCATGACAGCGGTCGCGCGCTTCAACGTGCGGCCGCCGCTTCGATAGGGCATGCTGCCCGCCGTACCGCCGATCGTCATCGGCGCTTTCTTTCGCTGTTCAGCGCATCTGCTCGTCGCGTTCCCATCCAGCAGCACCGCGAAAGAGTGGCTTTCGCCGCACCCGTATCCACATCCGCAAACCGATCGTGCCGCACGTCGGCGCAAACTGTGCCGCACCTCTTCCGCTTTTTCATCTCGCCCGATCCGTCATGTCAGCCACGTTCCAGATGCCGCGTCTGCATATCTGCAATTGACGATCTAATTAATCAATGTATTGGAATTAATGACGGCGGCAAAATGTCGCGGTAAAACGTTTGTATGCTTTTCGCAATCGTTTGCGCGATAAATCCGTATCGAATGAATGGCGTCGTTCATTTCCTGTCAGTTGAAAATGAATCGATATCCACGTTGTAATCGGACAACGATGGCGGCGTTGGACAATGTTTTGTCCTTTGAGCGACGTTCCTTCGTAAGTCAATGCCGACAAGGGGGAGCGGGGTGGTTGCGATTATCGGCAAGAAATTCCCTTAATCTTCAATTGGTTCCAGAAAATAAAAAAGGACTGCGGATAAAAATTCCGCGATTGAAAATTAAAAGGAAGGAATGAGGTTTTAGAGGGCTGAATCGAACATTGTCAGAACCATTTGACAATGATTTACAGAAATCTTTCACGGTTATCTCGATAATGCCGCCTCGTGTCGGACGGGAGCCACCATGCGCTGCCGTTTGTGTCCGCCACGTCGTCCATTCCAATCGCACTCCTTACGGGAAACGTCATGAAAAAATCCATCCTGTCCGCCGTCGCACTCGCGGCCCTGTCCACCTCGGCCTTCGCAGCGGGCACCGGCACGATCAACTTCACGGGCGAGATCGTCGCGGGCGCATGCGGCATCGACTCGAACTCGGTCAACCAGACCGTGCAGCTCGGCAAGGTGCCGACCAACAAGTTCAAGCAAGCCGGCGACAAGTCGGACCCGGTGTCGTTCGACATCAAGCTGACCGACTGCGACACCAGCATCGCGCAGAACGCGTACTTCACGTTCACGGGCACGTCGAGCGCCGGCCAGCCGAAGCTGCTCGCCACGATCGGTTCGGCCACCAACGTCGGCATCCGCCTGCAAGCCGCGTCGGGCGAATACCTCGACAACGGCGCCGAGCAGAAGGCCCCGACGCTGCTGCAGAACGGCACGAACACCGCGCGCTTCGCCGCGATGTACGAAGCGACGGCAGCCGGCGTGACGCCGGGTACCGCCGACGGCGTCGCGAACTTCACGGTCCGCTACCAGTAAGCGTCCGTACCGGAGGAGGGATGCGTGCATCCCTTCCTCCTGCCTCTTTCCTCCCGTTTTCCTTCTCCCTGGACTCCCGGTAGCGCCGCGTGCGAATCAGACATTCCTTCCTTTGCGTCTCCGTGCTGGTCGTCGGCAGCCAGAGCCAGGCGACGGAATTCAATTCGTCGTTCCTCGACATCGACGGAACGAGCAACGTCGATCTGTCGCAGTTCTCGCAGCCGGACTTCACGTTGCCCGGCGAGTACATGCTCGACGTGCAGGTCAACGACCTGTTCTACGGGCTGCAAGCGATCGAATTCATCGCGCTCGATGCATCGGGCGCGGGCAAGCCGTGCCTGCGGCCGGAGCTCGTCGCGCAGTTCGGGCTGAAGCCGTCGCTCGCGAAGGACCTGCCGCGCTTCCAGGGCGGGCGGTGCGTCGATCTCGGCGCGATCGAGGGCGCGACCGTGCGTTACCTGAAAAGCGACGGGCGGCTCAAGATCACGATTCCGCAGGCCGCGCTCGAGTTCACCGATTCGACCTACCTGCCGCCGTCGCGCTGGTCCGAAGGCATTCCGGGCGCGATGCTCGACTATCGCGTGATCGCGAACACGAACCGCAACTTCGGGGCGGGCGGCGGGCAGACGAATTCGATCCAGGCCTACGGGACGATCGGCGCGAACTGGGATGCGTGGCGCTTTCGCGGCGACTACCAGGCGCAATCGAACGTGGGCAATACGGCGTACGCGGATCGCACGTTCCGCTTCAGCCGGCTTTATGCGTTTCGCGCGCTGCCGTCGATCCAGTCGACGGTGACGTTCGGCGACGACTACCTGACCTCCGACATCTTCGACACGTTCGCGCTGACGGGCGCGTCGATCCGCAGCGATGACCGCATGCTGCCGCCGTCGCTGCGCGGCTATGCGCCGCTGATCTCGGGCGTCGCGCGCACCAACGCGACCGTGACCGTGTCGCAGGCCGGCCGCGTGCTGTACGTGACGCGCGTGTCGCCGGGCGCGTTCGCGCTGCAGAACATCAACACGAGCGTGCAGGGCACGCTCGACGTGGCGGTCGAGGAAGAAGACGGCAGCGTGCAGCGCTTCCAGGTGACGACGGCCGCCGTGCCGTTCCTCGCGCGTACCGGCCAGTTGCGCTACAAGGCGGCGGTCGGCAAGCCGCGCCTGTTCGGTGGCGGCGGCATCACGCCGTTCTTCGGCTTCGGCGAAATCGCGTACGGCCTGCCGTTCGACATCACCGCCTATGGCGGCTTCATCGCCGCGTCGGGCTACACGTCGGTCGCGCTCGGCGTCGGCCGCGATTTCGGCGCGTTCGGCGCGGTGTCGGCCGACGTCACGCACGCGCGGGCGAAGCTGTGGTGGAGCGGCGCGACACGCAACGGCAACTCGTACCGCATCAACTATTCGAAGCACTTCGACGGGCTCGACGCCGACGTGCGCTTCTTCGGCTACCGCTTCTCCGAGCGCGAGTACACCAACTTCGCGCAATTCTCCGGCGACCCGACGTCATACGGCCTCGCCAACAGCAAGCAGCGCTATTCGGCGACGATGTCGAAGCGCTTCGGCGACACGTCGACCTATTTCTCGTACGACCAGACGACCTACTGGGCGCGTTCGTCCGAGCAGCGGGTCGGCCTGACACTCACGCGTGCGTTCTCGATCGGCACGCTGCGCAACCTGAACGTGAGCGTGTCGGCATTCCGAACGCAGAGCGCGGGCGCGAGCGGCAACCAGTTCTCGGTCACCGCGACGCTGCCGATCGGCGGCCGTCACACCGTCACGTCGAACCTGACGACGGGCAGCGGCAGCACCAGCGCGAACGCAGGTTACATCTACGACGATTCGGCCGGCCGCACCTACCAGGTCAACGCGGGCGCGACCGACGGCCGCGCGTCGGCGAACGCGAGCTTCCGCCAGCGCACGTCGGCGTACCAGCTCAACGCGCAGGCGTCGACGCTCGCCAATGCGTATGCGGCCGCGTCGCTCGAAGTCGACGGCTCGTTCGTCGCGACGCAGTACGGCGTGTCCGCGCACGCGAACGGCAATGCGGGCGATACGCGGCTGCTGGTGTCGACCGACGGCGTGCCCGACGTGCCGCTGTCCGGCACGCTCACGCATACCGATTCGCGCGGCTACGCGGTGCTCGACGGCATCTCGCCGTACAACGTGTACGACGCGACCGTCAACGTCGAGAAGCTGCCGCTCGAAGTGCAGGTGACGAACCCGATCCAGCGCATGGTGCTGACCGACGGCGCGATCGGTTTCGTGAAGTTCTCCGCCGCGCGCGGCAGCAACCTGTACCTGACGCTGACCGACGCGGCCGGCAAGCCGCTGCCGTTCGGCGCGTCGGTGCAGGACGCGGCGAACGGCAAGGAACTCGGCATCGTCGGCGAGGGCGGTGCGGCGTTCCTGACCCAGGTTCAGCCGAAATCCACGCTGGCGGTGCGGGCGGGCGAACGGACGCTCTGCACGGTCGACGCACTGCCGAACCAGCTTCAACTCGAAGGCACGCCGATCCCGGTGACGTGCCAGCCGCCCGGCGAGTCGCATGCAGCGGCCGCGCGGGGCGAACGATGATTTCACGGACCCAGCGATGAAGCATTCCTTTTGCCTTTCCTTCCCGCGGCGCGCGCTGTGCGCGTTCGCGACCGTCGGCGCGCTGCTTGCCGGCGCCGCCCATGCGGCGATCGTGCCCGATCGCACGCGCGTGATCTTCAACGAAGGCGAACAGGCCGCGATCGTGACGATCACCAACAAGAGCACGACGTATCCGTATCTCGTGCAGTCGTGGCTCGAAGATGCGAACGGCAACAAGATCACGTCGCCGCTGATGGTCGTGCCGCCGCTGCAGCGGGTCGAGGCGAACGAGCGCAACGTGCTGCGGATCGCGAAGCTGCCCGGTACGCAACTGCCAGCCGATCGCGAAACGGTGTTCTACCTGAACATCCGCGAAGTGCCGCCGAAGACCGACACGCCGAACACGCTGCAGATCGCGCTGCACACGCAGATGAAGCTGTTCTACCGGCCGAAGGCCGTGCAGCCCGCGCGCGACGAGGACTGGACGCTGCCGATGACGCTGCGGGTGGATGCGGCCGCGCACAAGCTGGTGTTCGACAATCCGACGCCTTATCACGTGACGGTGGTCGACGTGACGTCGGGCGCGCAGAAGACGCCGGTGCCGATCGAGCCGGTCATGGTGAGCCCGATGAGCACGGCCGACGTGCCGTTCAAGGCCGCGACGCCGTCGACGCTGTTCGTCACGCACATCGACGACTACGGCGGCCAGGTGGCGGTCGAGTATGCGTGCGAGGCCGGTGCGTGCAAGAGCGTGAAGAAATGAGCGGGGCCGCGAGACAACGCAACGTACCGCTCCCGGCGTGGTTGCGCTGGGTCGTCCTGGCGGTGCTGCTCGCGGCGGTTCAGCCCGCATGGGCGCTGCGCTGCCTGACCAATAGCGGCGCGACCTCGTTGACCGAACCGATCGGCGGCGTGGCGTCGTATCCGACCGATGCGCCGGACGGCTACGTGATCTGGGTGTCGCCGGTACGCACGACGTCGGGGTATTGCTACAAGGATCTGGGTGACGCCGGCAGCCTGAAGGTCGTCGACAACATTTACTTCTACGCGAATCCGAATCGCACGGACCCTGCCGCATGGGGGCTCGAGATCGGCATCCGCTACAAGGGCGTCGATTATTTCGACAAGACCAGCAATCGCGGCGGCGGGGTGTTTACCGGGTATTCGGTGCCGCCGTGCAGCAGGTACGACTTCGACCGCGGGCGTTGCCAGCGGACGAGCATCAGCATCGACTATCAGGTCGTCGTGCGCAAAAGAGGCAACTGGGTCCAGCCGCCGAGCGATATCTATACGGTGTTCCAGTTCGACGGCGAGTTCGGGCTGAATGCGTTCGGCACGAGCTTCCAGTACCGCCTGAGCGGCCTGCGCAACCTCAAGCCGACGCCATGCTTCGTCGACGTGCTCGTGACGCCCGAACCGGGCATCGTCAATTTCGGGCAGGTGCAGGCGGTCGGCAACGGCTTCCTGCCGGCGGTGCCGCGCAAGCGTTTTTCGCTGTCGCTGACCAAGAAGTGCAACGTCGCGGTGCGGGTGGACGGGTACTTCGAAACGAGCTACCCGGTTCAGAACGGCTTGCTGGTTCCCGCGAAGGACAGCAATTTCGGTATCGGCATCGAGGACAGCCAGGGCAAGGCGATTCCGTTCAACGAACAGTTCAACCTCGCGCAGTTCCCGTCCAACGTCATGAACCAGAGCGTATTGATGGACGCGGTGCTGAAGTCGTTCGGGCCGCCGAAGATCGGCCGGTTCGACGCGACGGCGACGATCCGGTTGTTCATCTATTGATATCGAGGGCGATGCCCGGGCCACATCCATCCGCGTGGCCCGCCATGCGGGGAACGGATGGCGCGGCGTGTTCGCGAAAGCAGGATTGGCTTCGACTGGCACCGGCCTGACGCTCGCGACGCCGTGCGTGTGAATCCCGATACGGCGGCACCCGCGCAATTCGAGCCGCCAAAACGAAAAAAGCGCCGGCGTGCCGGCGCTTTCCCGCGTCTGCCGCGCGATGCTCAACGCACCCAGTGGCACACCCGGTGATGGTGATGCTCGAAGTGACACACGCGGTGCGGATGCGCTTCGGCGATGGCCGGCACGAGCACGGCAGCGGCCACGGCGGCGGCGGTGAGGGTTTTCAGTAGCGTCTTCATGTCGAGGTCCTGTCGTCGAGTGATGGATGATGTGAGCGCAGCGGGGCATCACCACTGCGGCCGGGGTTCGTCGCGGCGGTCGTCACGGTAGTCGTTCCGATGATCCTCGCGGCGATCGTCACGCGGGCCGGCATGCCGGGCTTCCCAGTCGCGGCGCTCCCAGTAGCGATTTCCGTCCCAGTAACGATCGCCATGCCAGCCGATCGTGACTTCGGCCGGGCCAGGGTAGGCGACGCAGCCGGTGAGCATCACGCTCGACAGCGCGCCCGCCATGACGGCGGATAACACGATGGATTTCATGTTGTTCTCCCTTGGAAACGGCAAGTCGATCGTACGAGCCCCCCAAATTTCACGTGGTAAGAAGTTGCTACCGCCGATGACACGTGCAAGCCCGTCGTCAGAAACGCGAAAGCATGCGTCGGCGAAGTGCAAGCCGTCTGCGCCGCGCAGACGCGTACGCGTCCGCCCCGGCAACGATTCCGGCAATTGTTCAGACAAATCCCGACAACCGAAAGGGGCATCCTGTAATCGGATTGAGAATGATTTGCGTTTACGTTAAATTGCGCTATCTCGGAATTTGACGGAGCAGATCGATGGCCATGGCGGAAGTGCTCGACCGACCGGCGGCGGCAGCGGCAAACCCGTTTCTCGGCAGTTATCCGGACCTGCCGCCGCGCGCCGCGCCGCGTGCGCGCCGGGCGTCCCAGCCCGCTGCGCAGGGCGCGCTGCTCGACGTGCTGATCTCGCATCGCGCGATGCTGGTCAACGTCGCGCGCGGCTTCGTCGGCTGCGCGAGCCGTGCGGAAGACGTCGTGCACGACGTATTCGTGAAGCTCGTCGAATTCCCGAACCAGGACGCGGTGCGCCAGCCGGTCGCGTACGTGACGCGGATGGTGCGCAATGCGTCGATCGACGCGTGCCGCCGGCAAAGCCTCGAAAACGTCTATCACACGGAAGAGGACGACGGCTTCGACGTGCCGTCGCCCGAGCCGACGCCGGAAGCCGCGCTGATGACGCGCGATACGCTGCGGCGCGTGTGGGCCGCGCTCGACGACCTGCCGGCGCGCAGCCGGGCGGCGTTCGAGATGGTGCGGCTGCGCGAGGAAACGCTGCAGACCGCGGCGCGCGCGCTGAACGTCTCGCAGACGCTCGTGCATTTCATGGTGCGCGACGCGGAGCGCCACTGCGCGGAATGCCTCGATGCTTGCCATCGCGGCGTCGCGTGCCCGGTGTTCCTGGGCGGCCGTGCGCGGCGGCGGTAAAAAAACGCGCCGGCCAACCGTCTATCAGACAGGAGCGGCCGAATTCGCCGCTTCGCCTCCTTCAACCGCCCAGCGATTTCCGATCATGACGCAAGCCCCGACGCCTTCCGCCGACACCGACGATCTCGTCTATACGGTCGTCATCAACGACGAAGAACAGTATTCGATCTGGCCGACGTTCCGGCCCGTGCCGGCCGGTTGGCGCGAGGTCGGCGTGAGCGGCCCGAAGGCCGACTGTCTCGCGCACATCGAGACCGTCTGGACCGACATGCGCCCCGCGAGCCTGCGCCGCGCGATGGACGGCGAGCGCGCGACGCGCGCGTCGTGACCCGTTGCGCCGCGTGTGCGGCGCACCACCTGAAGAGGACGTTGCATGACCCTGCTTTCGTTGCCGACGCTCGACGACCTGCGTATCGAGCCGGGGCTGCCCACCGTCGTGTCGCCGCGCGGCAGCGACGGGATGTCGATCGACGACGTCGCGCCGCTGGCGCGCGAGATCGCGGCCGACACGCTCGAACGGGCGGGCGGCGTGCTGTTCACGGGCTTTCACGTGCCGTCGATCGACGCGTTCCAGCAATTCGCGGCCTCGTTCGGCGATCCGCTGATCGGCTATGAATACGCGTCGACGCCGCGCAGCCAGGTCGAAGGCGCGGTCTACACGTCGACCGAATACCCGCCGCACCGCGCGATTCCGCTGCACAACGAGCAGTCGTACACGCGCGAATGGCCGCTGCGGATCTGGTTCCACTGCGCGCTGGCCGCGCCGAAGGGCGGGGCGACGCCGATCGCGGACAGCCGTGCCGTGTATCGCGCGCTCGATCCGGCGCTCGTCGCGCGCTTCGAGAAGCGCGAGCTGCTGTACGTGCGCAATTTCGGGCAGGGGCTCGATCTGCCGTGGCAGCAGTCGTTCGGCACCGACGAGCCGGCCGAGGTCGAGCGGATGTGCGCGGCGCGCGGCATCGAATGCGCGTGGCGCACCGACGACGACGGCGAGTTGCTGCTGCGCACGCGCGAACGCTGCCAGGCCGTCGCGCGTCATCCGCGCACCGGCGAGCGCGTGTGGTTCAACCAGGCGAACCTGTTTCACCTGTCGGCGCTCGACGACGACATGCAGGAAGCGCTCGTCGACGCGGTCGGGCTCGAGAACGTGCCGCGCAACGTGTATTACGGCGATGGCGAGCCGCTGGAGGCCGATGCGCTCGCGCAGATCCGCGGCGTGCTCGACCAGCAGCGCATCGTGTTCCCGTGGCGCACCGGCGACGTGCTGATGCTCGACAACATGCTGACCGCGCATGCCCGCGACCCGTTCGAGGGGCCGCGCAAGGTCGTCGTCGCGATGGCGCAGAGTTACACGGTCCCGCGCGACCGAACGGAGGATTGATGACGCGTAGTACCGCCGCGCTTGCCGCGCGCGGGCTGTCGGTGGGATATCGCGACCATGTCGTGATCGACGGGCTGGACCTGTCGATCGCGGCCGGCCGCGTAACCGCGCTGTGCGGACCGAACGGCTGCGGCAAGAGCACGCTGCTGCGCACGCTCGCGGGCCTGCAGCCCGCGCGTGCCGGCCACGTCGAAGTGAACGGCCAGCCGCTCGCGTCGTTTCGCCGTCGCGCGCTCGCGCGCGAGCTGACGATGCTCGCGCAGTTCAACCAGATTCCGTCGGGCCTCACCGTGCGCGAGCTCGTCGCGTACGGGCGCTATGCGTACGGCGGCTTCCTGCGCGGCCTGTCGCGCGCCGATCAGGCGGCGATCGACGAGGCGCTCGACACGAGCGGTCTCGCGGGCGACGCCGAGCGCGACGTCGGTGCGCTGTCGGGCGGCGAACGCCAGCGCGCGTGGATCGCGATGGCGCTCGCGCAGCAGGCGCCGATCGTGCTGCTCGACGAACCGACGACCTATCTCGACATTCATCACCAGCTCGACATCCTCGATGCGCTGCGTGCGCTGAACCGCGCGCGCGGGCTGACGATCGTGTGGGTGCTGCACGACCTGAACCAGGCGGCCGCGTACAGCGACGAGATCGTGCTGATGCGCGCGGGCCGCCTCGTCGCGCAGGGCACGCCCGACGCGATGCTCGACCCGGCGCGGCTGCGCGCGGCATTCGGCGTCGAGATGCTGAAGCTCGCGCATCCGCAGACGGGCGCGCCGATGTGCGTGCCGGCCTACGGGCCGTCGACCGACGGCGCGCCGCAGGCGGCTGGCGTGTTCGACCGGGATCTCGCCGTATGACGACGTTCGCGATGCGCAAGCGCCTCGCGGCGGCGGGCAAGGGCGCGACGACAGGCCGGGCCGGCGCGATCGCGTTCGGCCTCGTCGCGTTGATCGCGCTGCTCGCGGCGCTGCGGATCGCTCCCGATCTGCGCGTGTGGTGGGACGCGGCGCCCGGCAGCGATGCCGCGTCGCTCGCGCACGTGTTCCTGTTCGACCTCAATCTGCCGCGCGTGGCGGCCGCGCTCGTCGCGGGCGGCTGCCTCGGCATCGCCGGCGCGCTGTTCCAGTCGCTCACGCGCAATCCGCTCGCGTCGCCCGACCTGCTCGGCGTGACGGGCGGTGCCCAGCTCGGCCTGCTCGCGGCGATGCTGGTGCCGGCGCTGGCGGGCGTCGCCACGGTGCCGCTGCTGTTCGTGTGCGGGCTCGTCGCGGCCGCGTGCGCGATCGTCGCGGCGGGCGGCTGGCGCGCGACGCCGTTGCGGCTCGTGCTCGCGGGCAGCGTATGCATGCTGCTGTTCGCCGCGCTGTCGACACTGGTGCTCGCGTTCTTCGAGCAGAACATCGCGGGCGCCGCGTTGTGGACCAACGGCAGCCTGTACCAGCCAGGCGCGACGGGCCTCGCGCTCGCCGCGCGCTGGCTCGTCGTGCCGCTGGTCGCGCTGCCGTTCGTGATCCGGCCGCTGAATCCGCTCACGCTCGGCGACGATGCGGCGGCCGCGGCCGGCGTGCGCGTCGATGCAACGCGGCTCGCGGCGACGATCGTCGCGGTCGCGTTCACGAGCGTGGCCGTCAGCATCGCGGGCCCGCTGTCGTACGTCGGCCTCGTCGCGCCGAACCTGCTGCGCCAGCTGCGTGGCGCGCGTGCGGCGCGGCTCGGCGTGCTGGTGCCGCTGTCGGCGCTCGCCGGCGGTGCGCTCGTGCTCGTCACCGACAGCGCGGTGCTCGCGTCGGGCCTCGACGCGACGTTGTCGACCGGCGTCGCGATCGCGCTGGTCGGCACGCCGCTGATGCTCGCGATGATCCGGCGCGGCGCCGCGTGGTCGGGCGTGCTGCATGCGGATGCCGAACGCGCGGCGGGCGGCGGCTCGACGCGGCTCGTTGGCTGGCTCGAACGGCTCGGCTGGCCACTGCGCACCGTGCTGTTCGTCGTGGCGGGCGGGCTGGTGGTTTTCGTCGGCGTGTCCGCCGGCCCCGAGTGGCTGTCGCCCGCGCGCTGGTCGGCCGCGCTGTCCGGTCACGATCCGCTCGCGCGCATGCTGATCGACCTGCGCATGCCGCGCCTGCTGTGCGCGTTGCTCGCCGGCGCGTTGCTGGCCGTCAGCGGCGTCGCGATGCAGAGCGTCGTGCGCAATCCGCTCGCGGGCCCCGAAGTGCTCGGCGTCACGCAGGGTGCGGGGCTCGTCACGCTGTTCGCGTTGTCGACGTGGCCGCTGATGGGTCATGTGACGCTTGCGGCGGCGGCGCTGATCGGCGGCGGGCTGTCGCTCGCGATCACGCTCGCGCTGAATCACCGGCATCGCTACGCGCCGCTCGCGGTCGCGCTGACCGGCATCGTGATCGGCGCGTTGTGGACCACGCTCGCGCAATGGCTGATCACGCAGGAAAGCGTGCAGCCCGCGCGCTTCGTTGTGTGGCTCGTCGGCGGCACGTATGGCCGCAGCTGGGGCGAGGTGTCGATGCTGCTGCCGTGGTGCGTGCTCGCGGTGCCGGTGTTCGCGTGGCTCGCGAAACCGCTCGACATGCTCGCGCTCGGCGACGACCAGGCGGCCGCGCTCGGCCTGCCGGTGGCCGCGCTGCGGCCACTCGCGCTGACGATCGCGACGCTCGCCGCGTGCACGGCCGTCGCGGCGGTCGGGCCGGTCGGCTTCATCGGGCTGATGGCGCCGCACGTCGCGACGATGCTCGGCGCGCGCCGGCATCGCACGCGGCTGTGGCTCGCGGCGGCGTGCGGCGCGCTGATCCTCGGGTTTGCGGATCTCGCGGCGCGCACCGTCGTCGCGCCGCGCGAAGTGCCGGCCGGCGTGCTGACCGCGCTGATCGGCGCGCCGTACCTGCTCGGTCTGCTGATTCTCGAGGGGCGCCGCGCCCGGCGCGCGGGGCGATGACGCCGGCGCTCGACGGCGCGCGCGCCACGCGCTTTTCGGCGTTCGCGCCGGAACCGTTCGCCGAGCACCTCGACGTCGTCTGGCTCGGCATGCCCGACGATGCGCACGCGCCGGGCCGAGTCGTCGTACCCGTCAGCGCGTTGCCCGCACATCGTGACGCCGTGCTCGGCGCGATGGTCGACCATTACGGCGGCGATCCGGCACAGCATGCGCGCGCGCTGATGTCGCAATGGAGCAAATATTATTTCGGCCGCGCGGCGCCGGCCGGGGTCGTCGCCGCGCTGACGCTCGGCCGGCCGCTCGACATGACGCCCGAGCGCACGTTCGTCGCGCTCGACGACGGGATGCCGGCCGCGCTGTATTTCGCGAGCGACGCGCTCGGCGCGCCGTGCGACGATCCTGAGCCGCGCTATGCGGGGCTCATCGCGCATCTCGGCGCGGTGATCGACCTGCTCGCGGCGATGGGCCGCGTCACGCCGCGCGTGCTGTGGAGCAACGCGGGCAACCTGCTCGACTATCTGCTCGATACGTATCGTTCGCTGCCGTGCGCGGCCGATCCCGTCCGCGATGCGGACTGGCTGTTCGGTTCGACCTGCGTGCGCGGCGAATCGAATCCGCTGCGCCAGCCCGTGCGCGATGCCGTGCCGCGCTCGCCGCTGCTGCCGACGCCGTTTCGCGCGCGCCGCGTGTGCTGCCTGCGCTACGAAATTCCTGGAGAAACGCAACTGTGTGGAAGCTGCCCCCTGCTACTGACGATGGACGACGAGGCGCTGGCCGAGCAGGACGCGATCCGGTGACGCACGCCGGCCGCCGGCACGTGCTTGGTGCACTCGCGGCAGCGCTTGGCGCCGCGTGCTGCGGCGCGTTTTCCGCATCGGCTGCCGGTTCCGTGGCCGCGGCCGGGGATGCCCGCGGTGCACAGGGCACCGTGTCGCTGGCCGGCAACCCTGTCGTGTCGCAGGCCAGCGCGAAGATGCCCGTGCGGCCGCAGCGCGTGGTCGCGCTCGACTTCATGTTCGCGGAAAGCGTGATCGCGCTCGACCTCGTGCCGGTCGGGATGGCCGATACGGCGTTCTACCCGGGCTGGCTCGGCTACCGGAGCGAGCAGCTCGCGCACGTGACTGACATCGGCTCGCGGCAGGAGCCGGGGCTCGAGGCGATCGCGGCGGTCAAGCCGGATCTCATCATCGGCGTCGGTTTCCGGCATGCGCCGATCTTCGACGCGCTCGACCGGATCGCGCCGACGATCCTGTTTCAGTTCAGCCCGAACGTGTCGGAAGACGGCGTGCCGGTCACGCAGCTCGACTGGATGCGGCAGATTTTCCGGACGATCGGCGCGGTGACGGGGCGCGACGCGCGCGCGCAGGCGGTCGAAGCACAACTCGACGCCGGCATCGCCCGCAATGCGGCGAGGCTCGCGGCCGCGGGCCGCCACGGCGAGCGCATCGCGCTGCTGCAGGATCTCGGCTTGCCCGATCGTTACTGGGCCTATACGGGCAACAGCACGTCGGCGGGCCTCGCGCGGGCGCTCGGGCTCGAGCCGTGGCCGAAGAAGCCGACGCGGGAAGGCACGCTGTACGTGACGTCGGCCGATCTGCTGCGGCAGCGCGACCTCGCCGTGCTGTTCGTGACCGCGTCGGGGATGGACGTGCCGTTGTCGGCGAAACTCGATTCGCCGGTGTGGCGCTTCGTGCCCGCGCTGAAGGAACACCGGATCGCGCTGATCGAGCGCAACATCTGGGGGTTCGGCGGGCCGATGTCGGCGCTGAAGCTGGCCGACGTGATGACCGACACGATGTTGAAGCTGCCGGCCGTGCGTTGAGCGCGGCGTGCTTCGAGCAGCAGGCGATGCCGCGTTGACGGGCAGGGCGTCGTGATCGGCCCGACGACGCGTGGCTTCCGCCTTTCCTTTTCGCCACACGTCAGCCACATTCCCCGCTGAAACGACAATCGCCGGCACACTGCCCATGCAGCGTGCCGGCGATTTTTTTGAGCAACTGTCGGGTTACGCGCTCAGCGCATCGACGCCATCCTGTGCACGCAGGCGTGCCGGTTGCGTGTCGCTGACGATGCGCCCGTTGTCGAGCTTCAGCAGACGATCGGCGAGATCGAAGTAGCGGTCGTCGTGCGTGATCACGATCACGGCCTTGCCGCGCGCGCGCAGCTCCGGCAGCAGTTGCTCGTAGAACACGGCCTTGAACGACGGGTCCTGGTCGGCCGCCCATTCGTCGAACAGGTAGACCGGGCGATCTTCCAGGTACGCGACGACGAGCGCGAGCCGCTTGCGCTGCCCGGTCGACAGCGCGCGCGTCGAGAACGCGCCGTCGACCACCTTCACCTTGTGATCGAGCGCGAGTTTCGCGACGAGCGCGTTCGCCCGCGCATCGGCCTGCGCACGCGACGGATCGTCGGGGTCGACGATGCCGAGCAGCGCATCGAACAGGTGGAAATCGTTGAACACCGCGCTGAAGCGCTGCCGGTAGGCCGCGCGCTCGCGCCATCCGATCGTGCGGCCGTCGACCTCGATCGTGCCTTGCTCGGGCTCGTACAACCCGGTCAGCACCTTCGCGAGCGTGGTCTTGCCGCTGCCGTTGCCGCCAACGATGAACACGAGCTCGCCCGGCTTGATCGTCAGGTCGATCGGCCCGATGCTGAACATCCGTTCGTCGCGTTCGTGGAAATACGCGTGCGTGACGCCGCGCAGCGTGACGGCGCCGGCCGGCGGCACGTCGGGCGCATCGGCCGCGGGCGGCACCGTGCGCAGCGCGCCGAACTCGGCCATCACGCCTTCGATCCGCCCGAGCGACACGCGCGCCGCGTTGACGGTCGGCAGGTTGTTCAGCAGGCCGTCGAGCGGCACGAGCATGAACAGGAACACGACGACGTAGCCGGCCGCCGTGGCCGGATCGGCATGCACGCCGAGCTGCGGCCAGAACGATGCGACGCCGAGGAACACGTAGAACAGGAAGATGATCCAGCCGACCCCGACCGCGTACGCGCTGAACGCGCGGCGGCGGTGGTCGCGCACTTCGCCGATCGCGGCGCCGAGCTGGCCGTCGACGAACTGGCGGGCGCGCGCATCGTGCAGCTTCAGCTCCTTCGCGCCGGAGAACAGCGAGCCGAGATAGCCGAACAGGCGGTCCTGCGCCTGGCCGGCGGCTTCGAGCGCCGCGATCGCGCGGCGATCGCCGGTGTGATAGCCGAGCGAGCCGGCGATGATCGCGGCCAGCGCCAGCAGGCACACGGGCCACGACAGCCACGCCAGATAGCCGAGGCAGCCGAACACGATCGAGCCGTGCATGACCAGGTTCGGCAGCGCGAAGAACAGCATCGACACGTTGGTCGCGTCGTCGGTCAGCACCGACTGCACGGGCGCCGCGCCGATCCGCTCGATGTCGCGCAGCTCGGCCGCGCCGACGCGCCGCGCCAGATGCACGCGCAAGCGCGCCATCGTGTCCTGCGACAGGCGGGCGAACAGCGTGCCCGACACGATCCGCGTGACGAGCGCGATCACCGCGCACAGGGCGAAGCGCCACGCGAGCGCCGCGTCGGCGGCGCCCGGTTGCGACAGCGCGCGGTTCAGCGTCGCGACGAGCAGCACGCTCGCGACGCCGTTCAGCACGCACGCGGTGAGCGCCAGCGTGAGCGACACGCGGCTTTCGCGCAGCAGCGCAAGGATCAGGCGCGCCGCGGGGCGGCCGGGGGAAGCGTCGAGGGACGGCGGGGAAGAAGGCTCGTGGGCGGCTGTCATCGGCAACGTCGGTAAAGGGAAGGCAGGCAATCAAGCGGAAACGGCAAATCTGACGCGAAAGCGGCGGGGCGTGCCCCATTCCGGCTTTCCTCCCTGATAGACGAACGGGCCGCGCAAATATTTAGTCCCATCGGCAAAAAAAGCGGCCGCACGCACTTTGCGCGCAAAACGGTAAAAAATCGGCCGCGCCGTTCGTCACACCAGTGAAGCCGCCCCAAGCGGCCCCGAGACTTGGCCGAAGCGGCCGGACCGAAGGACTTCATGCACATGACGAGTTTCCCGACTGCGTTGCATCACCGAATCCGCGAACTGGCGCGCGTCGCGCCCGACGCACCCGCCATCGCGGTGCCTTTCCAGAACGACCTGCGGCTGTCGCGCGGTGCGCTCGATGCGCGTGCATCGCAGCTCGCCCGGCAACTGCGCGCGGCCGGCGTCGGCGCCGAAGTGCGGGTCGGCGTGTGCGTCGAGCGTTCGGGCGAACTGTTCGTCGCGCTGCTGGCCGTGCTCAAGGCCGGCGGCGTATTCGTGCCGCTCGATCCGCGCCATCCGGCCGCGCGCCTCGACTGGATCGTGCAGGATGCGCAACTGCGGCACGGCATCGTCGACGCCGCCGGCCGCGCGGCGCTCGGCACGCCATTCGAACACGCGTTCGACGTGACGGCCGAAGCATCGGGCGTTGCGCAGGATCACGGGTTCGATGACGACACCGTGACCGTGCATCCGCGTTCGGCCGCCTACATGATCTATACGTCGGGCTCGACCGGCACGCCGAAGGCGGTGGTCGTCGAGCATGGGCCGCTCGCCGCGCACTGCGACGCGCTTGCCGCCGCGCTGCCGATCGAGGCGGGCGACCGTCTGCTGCATTTCGCGTCGGTCAACTTCGACGCCGCGCACGAATGCTGGCTCGCGCCGCTCGCGGTCGGCGCCGGCATCGTCGTCGCGCCGCCGCAGCCGTTCGCGCCGGTCGACGCTCACACGCTGATGGGGCGCGAAGCGGTCAACGTCGCCGCGTTTCCGCCCGCGTACCTGCGCGAATTCGCGGCCGTCGCCGCGCGCGACGGCGTGCCGCCGGCCCTGCGCGTGCTCGCGTTCGGCGGTGAAGCGCTGCCGCAGCAGGCGTTCGAATTCGTGCGCCGCACGTTCCCGGCGGTGCGCCTGATCAACGGTTACGGGCCGACCGAAGCCGTGATCTCGCCGATGCTGTGGCCGGTCGAGCCGGGCGAGACACCGGCGCTGGCCGCGGACGACGCGTATGCGTCGCTGCCGATCGGCCGCGTGATCGGCCCGCGGGTCGCACGCATCGACGGCGCCGAAGCCGACGGGGTGGGCGAACTGCTGCTCGGCGGTGTGTGCGTCGCACGCGGTTATCACGGCCGCCCGGCGCTCACGGCCGAACGTTTCGTTCCCGATGCGGATGGTGAGCCCGGCGCGCGCGTCTATCGCACCGGCGACCTCGCACGCTTGCGCGATGACGGCGCATACGATTATCTGGGCCGCCTCGACGATCAGGTCCAGGTGCGCGGCGTGCGCGTGGAGCCGGCGGAAATCGCCGCGTGCCTGCGCTCGCATCCGGCCGTGGCCGACGCGGCCGTGATCGCCGACACCGCCAACGGGCCGACGCGGCTGATCGCGTGCGTCGCGCTGCGCGCGGCGGCCGACGATGCCGCGTTGAAGGCGCACGTGGCCGCACAACTGCCGGCCGCGTGGCAGCCGCACCGGTTCGTGCGTTGCGATGCGCTGCCGTACACGCTGAACGGCAAGCTCGACCGTGCCGCGCTGCGCGAGCGGATTGCCGCCGCGCGCGACACGTCGCAAGCCGCCGGCGATGCGCCGCGTACGCCGACCGAACAGCAGATCGCGGGCCTCTGGCAAACGCTGCTGGGCCTCGACGTCATGCCGTCGCGCGACGATCGTTTCTTCGCGCTGGGCGCCGATTCGCTCGCCGCGATGCAGTTGCAGGCCGCGATCCGTGCGGCCGTGCGCGTGAATCTGCGGCTCGATACGCTGTTCGCCGATCCGTCGCTCGCCGAACTGGCCGACACGGTCGATCGCGCGGAACGCGAAACCGGCGAACCGCTGGTCACGATCGCCGCGCGCCGCGCGCCGGCCGATGCTGCCGCATCGGGCGCGCCGTACGTCGATCGCGCGGCATCGCTCGCCCAGCAACGCTTCTGGGTGCTCGCGCAAACGCGCGACGCCAGCGCCGCGTATCACATCGCCGCACACTGGACGATCGACGGCGTGCTCGACCGCGACGCGCTGCAGCGTGCGCTCGATCACGTGATCGGCCGTCACGAAGCATGGCGCACGACCCTCGTCGACAACGACGACGGCGTCGTGATGCAGCGGATTCACGCGCATCTGCCGGTGTCGATCGCCGCGGTCGACCTGCGCGATCAACCGCCGGCCGCCCGCGACGCGCAAGCCGCGCGCCTTGCCGAGCGCGACGCGGCCGAGCCGTTCGACCTCGCACGCGGCCCGCTGCTGCGCGCGACGCTGGTCGTGCTCGCGGACGACCGTTACCGGCTGCTGCTGACCGCGCATCACGCGATCACCGACGGCTGGAGCTCGCGCTGCGCGTTCGACGAACTGTCGGCTGCGTATCGCGCGTATGCCGAAGGCCGCGAGCCGTCGCTGCCCGAATTGCCGATCCAGTACGCCGACTACGCGGACTGGCAGCGCGACGTGCTGGCCGGCGGCGAGGGCGAGCGCCAGCTCGACTACTGGCGCGGCGCGTTGCGCGACGTGCCGGGCCCACTCGCGCTGCCGGTCGATCGCCAGCCGGGCGCCACGCGCACGCTGCACGGCGCCCGCGTATCGGTGCGTCTGCCCGATGCGGTTGCGGCCGACGTGCGACAACTCGCACGCGACGCCCAGGCGACCGTCTTCACGGTGCTGCTGGCCGCGCTCGACGCATGGCTGTCGCGCCTGACCGGCGAAACGGACGTCGTCGTTGCGGTGCCGGTCGCGCATCGCCAGCGTCCTGAAACGCGCGCATTGCTGGGTCTGTTCCTGAATACGGTCGCGCTGCGCGTACGCGTGGCGCCGACGCTGCGGTTCCGCGCGCTCGTCGACGCGGCGCGTACCGCGGCGCTCGACGCGGTCGCGCACCAGGACGTGCCGTTCGAGCGCGTCGTCGACGCGGTGAAGCCGCCGGTCAAGCGCGGCGACGAATGGCTGCGCGTGAAGTTCGCGCAGCAGTTCGACGCACGGCACGACAGCGTGCTGCCGGGCGCGACGGCGGTCGCGACGCCGGGGCCCGATCTCGCCGCGCGCTTCGACTTCGCGCTGGATTTCACCGACGACGCGAACGGGATCGAACTGGTCGCGGCCTATGCGACCGACTGCATCGATGCCGATACCGCGCGTGCGTGGCTCGACAGCTATGCGGCGCTCGTCGCGGCCGCTGCCCATGAACCGCACGCCACGACGGCCGCGCTGCCGTGCGATGCGTCGGCTGCGTCGCGCCAGCCGCGCGACGGCCGTGCGCTGCGTATCGAACATGCGGACATCGTCGCCGCGTTTGCGCGGCAGGCAGCCGCCTATCCGCATCGCGTCGCGCTTTCCGACGCATCGACGTCGCTGACGTTCGCCGAACTCGACGACGCATCGAACCGCATCGCACGGGCGCTCACGCAACGCGGCGTGGCCGCCGAAGCGGCCGTCGTCGTCTGCATCGAGCGCTCGACACGGTTCGTCGTCGGCCTGCTCGGCGCGCTGAAAGCCGGCGCGCTGGCCGTGCTGCTCGACCCCGCACAGCCGGCCGCGCGTCTCGCCGCGGCCGCCGCCGACTGCGGCGCGCGCTGGGCGCTCGTCGCGGAGCCGGCCGCATGGCCGACCGGCCTCGACGCGCAGCCGCTCGACGTCGACGCGCTCGCGCAGGACGCGACGCTCGCCCACGCGGCCGGCGTGCGCGTCGCGCCGCACCCGGAACAGAGTGCATACCTGATCTATACGTCCGGCTCGACCGGCACGCCGAAGGGCGTCGTCGTGTCGCACGGCGCGCTGGCCGACTACGTGCAGGGGATGCTCGACGAACTCGCGTTCGCGCCCGACGCATCGTTCGCGATGGTCTCGACGGTCGCGGCCGATCTGGGCCACACGACGCTGTTCGGTGCGTTGTGCGCGGGCTGCACGCTGCACCTGCTGCCAGCCGCGTGCGCATTCGATCCGGACCTGTTCGCCGACGAAATGCGCCGCCGCGAAGTCGGCGTGCTGAAGATCGTGCCGAGCCATCTGCAAGCGCTGCTCGACGCGCGCGTGCCGGCCGACGTGCTGCCGCGCCACGCGCTCGTGACGGGCGGCGAAACGCTCACGTGGGCGCTCGTCGCGCGCCTGGCCGCGCTCGCGCCGGCGTGCCGCGTGATCAACCATTACGGGCCGACCGAAGCGACCGTCGGCGCGATCGCGTGCGACACGGCGTCGATTGCCGCCGACGCGCGCGATCCCGCGAGCGGCGTGCCGCTCGGCCTGCCGCTGCCGAATGCGCGCGCGCTGGTGCTCGATGCGTTCGGCGCGTGCGTGCCGGCCGGCGCGACGGGCGAGCTGTATCTGGGCGGGCCGGGCGTTGCGCGCGGCTACCTCGGGCGTCCGGCGCAAACCGCCGAGCGCTTCGTGCCCGATCCGTTCACGCCCGGCGCGCGGCTGTATCGCACGGGCGACCGCGTGCGGTTGCGCACGGACGGCCGCCTCGCATTCCTCGGCCGGATCGACGATCAGGTGAAGATTCGCGGCTACCGCGTCGAGCCGGGCGAGGTGAGCGCGGCCGTGCGCGCGGCCGGCCCGATCGCGCAGGCCGAAACGCTCGCGATCGAGCACGACGGCCGCCTGCGGCTCGCGACGTTCGTCGTGATGCGCGACGGTGCGGCATTCGACGAAGCGGCGGTACGCGCCGCGCTCGCCGCGACGTTGCCCGATTACATGGTGCCCGCGCAGTTCGTCGCACTGGCGCGCCTGCCGGTGACCGCGAACGGCAAGATCGATCGCGCGGCTTTGCGCGAACGGGCAGCCGTGCCGGTTGCGGTCGCGTCCAGCGATGCGCCGCAGGGCGCAGTCGAGACGGTGCTCGCCGACGTCTGGCAGGCCGTGCTGAAGGCGCCGAAGGTCGGCCGCGACGACAATTTCTTCGAACTGGGCGGCGATTCGATCCTCGTGCTGCAGGTGATCGCCCGTGCCCGCAAGCGCGGCGTGCGCTTCACGCCGAAGCAATTGTTCGACGGGCCGACCGTCGCCGAACTCGCGCGCATCGCGAAAACGGATGACACGGCTGTTGCCTCGAAACCTGCGGTTGCGCCTGCAACGGTCACGCCGGCCGCCACCCCGATCCTGACGCCCGCACAACAACGCTTCTTCGCGCTCGATATCCCGCACCGCGGCCACTGGAATCAATCGGTGTCGTTCGATGTGCGCGGCGCGTTCGACGCGGACGCATTCGCACGCGCATTCGACGCGTTGCTCACGCATCACGACGCATTCCGCCAGCGCTTCGCACGCGGCGCGGACGGCACGTGGTACGCGAGCGATGCGGCGAAGTCGTACGACGCGCTGCCGTTCGTCGAAGTCGCCGCACGCGACGAAGCCGACGCGCTGGCACGCTTCGACGCGTTGCAACGCCGTCTCGACCTCGGCAACGGGCCGCTCGCCTGCGCGTGCGCGGCACGGCTGCCGGACGGTTCGACGCGGCTCTATCTCGCGATTCACCATGCGATCGTCGACGGCGTGTCGTGGCGCATCCTGCTCGACGACCTCGACACCGCCTACCGCGCCGCATGCGAACGCACGTCGGTCCGCCTGTCGCAGCCGGGCCTGCGCGCGGACGCCTGGGCTGCACGGCTCGCCCGCGCGGCAACGGAACCGGCGTCGCCGTTCGCAGGTGAAGCCACCTACTGGGCCGGCATGGCGCAGGGCGACGACATCGTGCCCGATCACCCTGGCGCAGCGGCGACGAACGCCGATGCAGCCGTCGTCGTGCAGACGATCGACGTGGCATTGACCCGCGCCGCATTGACCGACGCGCACGCGGCCTATCGCACGCAGACGATCGAACTGCTCGGCGCGGCGCTCGTGCTGGCGCTGGCCGGCGCGCGCGGCGCCGCATCGTGCCGGGTCGAACTGGAAGGACACGGCCGCGAAGCGCTGTTCGACGACGCGGAGGCCAGCCGCACGATCGGCTGGCTGACGAGCCATTACCCGGTGACGCTGCCGGTCGCAGCGACGGCCCGCGACACGCTGTGCGCGGTCAAGGACACGCTGCGCGCGGTGCCGCACAAGGGGCTCGGCTTCGGCGTGCTCGCGCACTTCGGCGACGCGGCCACGCGTGCGGCGCTGGCTGCCGTGCCGCGTCCGCGCGTCACGTTCAACTATCTCGGCCAGTTCGATGCGCCGCGCGATGCGACGCTCGTCCCGCGTTTCGGCGGCACCGGTGTCGAGCGCGATCCCCAAGGGCCGCTCGGCAACACGCTCGCGATTCATGGGTACCTCGACACGGACGGCGACGGCGCGCGCACGCTGAAGGTGCACTGGGTCTACGGTGCGCCGCAATTCGAACGCGCGACGATCGACGCGTTCGCCGACCGCTTCGCGGCCGCGCTGCGCGAACTCGTCGATGCATGTGCGTCACGCGTCGCGCATCGCGGCGCCGGCGCGACGCCGGGCGATTTTCCGCTCGCGCAGGCCGCCGGTCTCACGCAGGCCGCGATCGAACGCGCGCCGCTCGACTGGCGCACGATCGACGACGTGTATCCGCTGTCGCCGATGCAGCAGGGCATCCTGTTCCACGCGCTGTTCGCGCCCGGCCACGCGAGCTACGTGAACCAGCTCGTCGCGACCGCCACCGGGCTGGACGCCGACCGGCTCGCGGCCGCGTTCGACGCGTCGGTCGCGCGTCACGACATCCTGCGCACGAGCGTGATGCCGGACGAAGCCGCGCCGCTGCAGTGCGTGCATCGTCACGCACGCATGCCGGTCGAACAGCTCGACTGGCGCACGCGAGGCGACACGCTCGACGCCGACTTCGACGCATGGCTCGCGGCCGACCGCACGCGCGGTTTCGACTGGCGCGAGCCGCCGCTGATGCGGCTCACGCTGATCCGCGTGACGGACGACGCGTGGCGGGTCGTCTGGACGCGTCACCACGTGCTGCTCGACGGCTGGAGCACCGCGCGCCTGCTCGCCGACGTGCTGCGCGACTACCGCGACCCGGACGCCGTGTCGCCGTTCGCGAGCCGTCCGGCGCTGCGCTATCGCGATTTCATCGCGTGGCTCGGCACGCGCGAGCGCGACGCCGACGAGCGCTTCTGGACCGGACGCCTGGCACGGCTCGACGCACCGACGCTGATCGCGGAACGCACGGCCGACCGCGCGGATGCCGAGATGGTCACGTGGCGCGCGACGCTCGATGCCGACACGACGGCGCGCGTCGCGCAGACCGCCCGCGCGCTGAAGCTGACCGTCAACACGCTGGTGCAGGGCGCATGGGCGCTCGCGCTGCAGCGGATGACGCACCAGCCGGCCGTCGCGTTCGGCGCGACCGTCGCCGGCCGCCCCGACGCGCTCGCGGACGTCGACTCGGTGCTCGGTCTGTTCATCAACACGCTGCCGGTCATCACCGCGCCGGCGCCGCAGCAACGCGCGGCCGACTGGCTGCAAACGCTGCAGCGCGAGAACGCGGCGGCCGCCGAACACGCACACACGCCGCTCGCCGACATCCAGCGTTGGGCGCGCGGGTCGGGCGGCGCACTGTTCGACACGCTGGTCGTGTTCGAGAACTATCCGGTGGACGACACCGCACGGGATGCCGATCCGCGCGCGCTGGCGTTGAGCGGCGTACGCAGCATCGAAGCGACCGATTTCGCACTGACGCTCGTGATCGAGAGCGGCGCCGAACTGACGATCGACTACGGCTACGACACCGCACGCGTCGACGCGCGTCAGGTCGAAACCTGGCACCGCGCGTTCGCTTGCGCGCTCGATGCGCTGGCCCGCACGCCGGACGCGCTGCTCGGCACGCTGTCGATCGCCGACGACGCGACCCGCGACGCGCTGGTGCGCGCGCAGGACACCGCACGGACCTGGCCGATGAAACAACGGCAGCCGCTGCATCTGCAATTCGCCGACGCGGCACGGGCGACGCCCGACGCGATCGCGCTCGAATACGCGGACGCGCACGGCCGCGTGCAGCGCGCGACTTACCGCGAACTCGACGCCGCTACGTCGCGCATCGCGGCCGTGCTGCGCCGGCGCGGCGTGCAACCCGACACGCCGGTCGCGCTGTGCGTCGAGCGCTCGTTCGACATGGTGATGGCGCTCGTCGGCGTGCTGAAGGCCGGCGCCGCGTATCTGCCGGTCGATCCCGACTATCCGGCCGAGCGCATTGCATACCTGCTGCGCGACGCGCGGCCGGCCGTCGCGATCACGCAGGCGCATCTGCGCGAGCAGGTCGAGGCCGCGCTGGGCGAGGGCGCCGATACGCAACTGCTGACGGTCGCGGATCTGCTGGCCGACGAAGCGAGCGATATCGACGATGAAACCGCGGCGACCGACGACGCACAGCTCGCGTACCTGATCTACACGTCCGGCTCGACCGGCAAGCCGAAGGGCGCCGGCAACACGCACGGCGCGCTCGCGAACCGGATCGCGTGGATGCAGCATGCGTACCGGCTGACGCGCGACGACGTCGTGCTGCACAAGACGCCGTTCGGCTTCGACGTGTCGGTGTGGGAATTCGTGTGGCCGCTGGCGATCGGCGCGAAGCTTGCGATCGCAGCACCCGGCGACCACCGCGACCCAGCCCGTCTGGCCGCCGCGATCCACGCGCACGGCGTGACGGTGCTGCACTTCGTGCCGTCGATGCTTGCCGCGTTCGCCGCGCATCTCGACGATTTCTCGGCCGCCGCGCAATGCGACAGCGTGCGCCTGATCGTCGCGAGCGGGGAGGCGCTGGCGCCCGAACTCGTCGCGAAGATGGCGCGGTTGCTGCCGAACGCGACGCTCGTGAACCTGTACGGGCCGACCGAAGCCGCGATCGACGTGTCGCACTGGACCTGCGGCCCCGACGACGCGCATGCGGTCGCGGTGCCGATCGGCCATCCGATCGCGAACCTGCAACTGCACGTGCTCGACGCCGCATGGCAGCCGGTGCCGGCCGGCGCGACCGGCGAACTGTATCTCGCGGGCGCAGGCCTCGCGCGCGGCTATCTCGGCCGCCCGGCGCTGACCGCCGAGCGCTTCGTGCCCGATCCGTTCGTGCCGGGCGCCCGCATGTACCGCACCGGCGATCTTGCACGCCGGCGCGCGGACGGCGCGCTCGACTACCTCGGCCGCGTCGACACGCAGGTGAAGCTGCGCGGCCAGCGGATCGAGCCGGGCGAGATCGAGGCGCTGCTGCGCGCGGCGCCGGGCGTCAACGATGCGGTCGTGATCGTGCGCGACGAGCAACTGATCGGCTATGTCGCCCGCGGCGACGCCGGCCCGCTCGACCGTGCAGCACTGCTCGACGCACTGCGCGCGCAACTGCCGGCGTACATGGTGCCGTCGCAGCTGATCGAGCTCGACGCGTTGCCCGTCACGCCGAACGGCAAGTGCGACCGCCATGCGCTGCCCGCGCCGGTGCGTGAAGCAACCGAAGCCGTCGAACTCGCGACCGACACCGAACGCGCGCTCGCCGACATCTGGCAACGCGTGCTGCACGTGGACGCGATCGGCCGCGACGGCGATTTCTTCCTGCTCGGCGGCCACTCGCTGCTCGCGACGCAGGCCCACGCGCAGGCCAACCTGCACTGGGGGCTCGCGCTGCCGCTGCGCACGCTGTTCGACACGCGCACGCTGGCGCGCTGCGCGGAAGCGATCGACGCGGCCTGCGCGGCACGCGGCGCGACCGATGCGGCGAGCGCGATCGACGCGCTGCTCGGCGAACTGGAAACCCAATAAGGACGACGGATGACGAAGGTTCAACCCGACTGGCTGGCGCTCGCGACGCGTTTCGCGCAACTGCCCGACGCGCAGCGCGCGGTCTTCATCGACAAGCTCGGCGCGGCCGGCATCGACTTCCGCGTGCTGCCGATTCCGCCGCGCACGCCGCGCAGCGACCGCGTGCCGGCATCGTTCGCGCAGACGCGGCTGTGGCTGCACGCGCGGCTGATCGATGCGCCGGACGCGTATCACATCACCGAGCGCCTCGCGCTGACGGGCCCGCTCGACGGGCATGCGCTGCGTCTCGCGTGCGATGCGCTGATCGCGCGCCATGAGGCGCTGCGCACGACCTTCGACGAAGCGCAGGACGGCGTCGCGCAGACGATTCACGCGCCGTTGCGCTGCCCGTGGCGCGAAACCGATCTCGAAGCGTTGCCGGACGCGCAGCGCGCAGCGCGCGCGGAAGCCGTCGCGACGGCCGACGAAGCCGAACCGTTCGATCTCGGCACGGCGCCGCTCGTGCGTGCGCATCTGATCCGCCTCGACGCGACGCATCACTGGCTCGCACTCACCGTGCATCACATCGTGTCGGACGGCTGGTCGTCGGGCGTGATGCTGTACGAACTTGCGGCGTTCTATCGCGCGTATGCGTCGGGCGAACCGGTGCCGCTCGCGCCACTGCCGATCCAGTACGCCGACTACGCGCTGTGGCAGCGCCGCTGGCTCGATGCCGGCGAGCGCGACCGTCAGCTCGCGTTCTGGCGCGAGCGGCTCGACCCGCAGCGCGGCGTGCTGACACTGCCGGGCGCGACCGCGCGGCCGGCCCGTCGCAGTGCGCGCGGCGCGCGTCATGTGTTTTCGCTCGACGCGCGTATCGGTGCGCAGTTGCGCGCATTCGCGGCCGCGTCCGGCGCGACGCCGTTCGCCGTGCTGCTCGCCGCGCTCGATGCGCTGCTGGCGCGCGCGACGGGCGACGCACGAATCTGCGTCGGCGTGCCGGCCGCGAACCGCGAGCGCGCGGAAGTCGCCGGCCTGATCGGCTTCTTCGTCAACACGCTCGCGATCGACGTCGACGTGCCCGCGCACGGCGATTTCTCGTCGCTGGTCGCGCGTACGCAGCGCGCACTCGTCGACGCGCAGATGCACCAGGACGTGCCGTTCGAGCAGGTGGTCGATGCGCTCGGCGTGCCGCGCAGCGCGAGCCACCATCCGCTCTTTCAGGTGATGGCCGCGTATGGCGAACGCCGCGCGCTGCCAGCCCTCGGCGCGGCGTCGGCCGCGTTGCTGCCGTCCGGCACGCCGTCCGCGAAATTCGACCTGACGCTGTCCGTCGAAGCGACGCCGGACGGCACGTTCGACGCCGCCTTCATCTACGCGCTCGACCTGTTCGACGCGGATGCGATCGCGCGGCTGGCCGCACGCTTCGTCACGCTGCTGACCGACGCGCTCGCGCGCCCGGATCTGCCGATCGGCGATCTCGACTGGCTGCCTGCCGACGAACGCGCACAGCTTTTCGCATGGAACGCGCCGGCCGGCGCGACCGAGGCCGAGCCGTTCGTACCGGTGCATGCACGCATCGCCGCGCATGCACAGGCGCGGCCCGATGCACGCGGCGTCGCCGATATCGATCGCGCATTGACGCGCGGCGAAGTCGACGCCCGTGCGGCACGTTTGGCGCGCCATCTGGTGGCGGCCGGCGTCCGGCCCGAAATGCGCGTGGGCGTCGCGTTGCAGCGCTCGGTCGACCTGCTCGTCGCGCTGATCGCGGTGCTGAAGTCGGGCGCCGCGTTCGTGCCGCTCGATCCGGCGCACCCGCGCGAACGGCTCGCGCAGATCGTCGGCGATGCGGCCATCGCGCACGTGCTGACCGACGCCGCGAGCGCCGCGTCGCTGCCCGACTTGCCAGAACTGCGCATCTGGCGCGCGGACGCAATCGATGCGCTCGACGAAGCCGCGCACGTCGCGCTGCCGGACGTGCTGCCCGGCCACGCGGCGTATGCGATCTACACGTCGGGTTCGACCGGCAAGCCGAAGGGCGTGATCGTCGACCACGCGTCGTTCGCGCTGCATTGCGCGGCGATCGCCGAGCGCTACGGCGCGGGTGAAAACGACGTGTTCCTGTTGTTCCAGTCGGTGAATTTCGACGGCGCGCACGAAGGCTGGTTTTCGCAATACATGTCGGGCGCCGCCGTGTCGGTGACGGCCGACGTGCTGTGGCCGCCCGCGCAGACTTGCGCGATGATGATCCGCGACGGCGTGACGATGACCTACGTGCCGCCCGGCTGCGCGGCCCAGCTCGCGGAATGGGCGCTCGCGCACGGCGCACCGCCGACGCTGCGTTCGCTGACCGTCGGCGGCGAGGCGACGTCGCGCGAGGCGTTCGCGATGCTGCGCCGCGCGCTGCCGAACGTGCGCGTGGTCAACGGCTACGGCCCGACCGAAACCGTCATCACGCCGACGCTGTGGATGTTCCGGCCCGGCGACGAGCTCGCGAAGCTCGGCGACGCCGCGTATCTGCCGATCGGCACGCTGGTCGGCGCGCGCACCGCGCACGTGCTCGACGCGCGGCTGCATCCGCTGCCGGTCGGCGTGATCGGCGAACTGTACCTGGGCGGCGAGGGCATCGGCGTGGCGCGCGGCTACCTCGACCGTCCGGCGCTGACCGCCGAGCGTTTCGTGCCCGATCCGTACGGCGCGCCGGGCGCGCGACTGTACCGTACCGGCGACCTCGTGCGGCGCCGCGCGGACGGCGTGTTCGATTTCATCGGCCGCGTCGATCACCAGGTGAAGCTGCGCGGCCTGCGCATCGAACTCGGCGAAATCGAAGCGCAACTCGCCGCGCACGATGCGGTGCGCGAAGCCTGCGCGGTCGTGCACGGGCAGGGCGCGCTCGCGCAGCTCGTCGCGTACGTCGAGCTGACCGCCGAAGCGCAGGCCGCGCAGCCGGTCGAAGCCGCGATGCTCGACGCGCACTTGCGCCGCACGCTGCCCGATTACATGGTGCCCGCGCAACTGATCGTGCTCGACGCGCTGCCGCGCAACGCGAACAGTAAGGTCGACCGTGCGCGGCTGCCGGCGCCGGTGCGTGTCGAGCGCGCGTACGAGGCGCCGCACGACGGCGACGAAGCCGCGCTCGCGGCGATCTGGTGCGACGTGCTGAACCTGGAGCGGGTCGGCCGCGGCGATCACTTCTTCGATCTCGGCGGTCATTCGCTCGCCGCCGTGCGTGTCGCGACGCGCGTGGCCGAACGGCTCGGCCGCGACGTGCCGGTGCGCGCGCTGTTCGAGGCGCCCGTGCTCGCACAGTACGCGCGGCAGGTGGCCGATGCGCCGCGCGCCGCGCATACCGGCGCCACGGCGCCGGGCGTCGCGGTGGCCAAACCGGATGCGCACGGCGTGTGGCCGCTGTCGCCCGCGCAGCTCGGCCTGTGGTTCCTGTGGCGCGCGCAGCCGGACAGCGCCGCGTACAACATTCCGGTCGCGCTGCGTGTGCGCGGCCCGCTCGACGTCGATGCGCTGCGCGCCGCATTCGCGGATGCGGCGGCCGTGCATCCGGCGCTGCGGGCGCGGCTCGTCGTCCGCGACGGCGCGCTTCCGGGCCAGCGGATCGACGCAGACGTTGCCGTCGACCTGCCGGTGATCGACCTGTCGGTGCACGCCGATGCGCTGGCCCGCGCGGCCGCGCTGACCGACGAGGATGCGCTCGCGCCGTTCGACCTCGCGGCCGACGCGCCGCTGTGGCGTGCCCGCGTGTTGCGACTCGGGGCGGACGATCACGTGCTGTCGGTGACGATCCATCACATCGTGTCGGATGGCGAATCGATCGAGCTGTGGTTCGACGCGGTGCGGGCCCGCTATGTCGCTCGCGTGCAGCGCGGCGCCGCACCGGTCGACGAAGCCGTCGAACCGGCCGCCCAACCGCTCGTGCTGCCCGCGCCGTGCCATCCGGCGCGCGTCGCGTACTGGCGCGATGCACTCGCCGACCTGCCGTCGCGCGTGTTGCCGCAGCGCACCGATGCGCCGGCCGTGCCGCAATGGCGTGCGGCCCGCATCGCGTTCGAGTTCGATGCGCAGCTGATTCGCGCCGCGCGCGACGCCGCGTCGGCCTCGCACGCGACGCTGCCGATGCTGCTGCACGCGGCGCTCAACACGGCACTGTTCCGCACGACGGGCGTGGCCGACCAGCCGGTCGGCGTGCTCGCGTCGACGCGCGAACTCACGGGCGACGCGGCGCGTACCGCGCTGGGCCTCTTCATCAACTCGGTCGTCGTGCGCACGCGGATCGACCCGGCCGCGCGCCGCGCCGACGTGCTGGCGCAAGTGCGCGACACGGCGCTCGCCGCGTATGCGCATGCCGACGTGCCGTTCGCCGACGTCGTCGCCGCGCTGCGTGCGCCGCGCGCCGCGCAGGCCAATCCGCTGTTCCAGGTGATGTTCAACTACCTGCGCCCGACCGGCGCGGCCGCACGCGATTGGGCCGGCCTGTCGCTGGCCGGATTCGACGACGTGCGTCATCGCGTCGTGTTCACGCTGGAACTGGACGTCGTCGAGCATCCGGACGGCCGCGTGAGCGCCGCGTTCTCGTATGCGGACGAACTGCTCGCGCGCGATTTCGTCGAGGCGCTCGTCGATCTGTATCACGACGAAGTCGCGCGTTTCGCCGGCGCATCGGAAGCGGCGCTCGGTGCACCGGATGCGCACGCAGCCAAGCCCACTTCGTTCGACGCGCGCACCAATGGCGCAACCCGGCCGAACGCAACGCCGTCGCATGCGGCCGCCGTGCTCGCCGCGCTGTGGTCGGACACGTTCGCGACGGCCGCCCCCGAGCCCGATGCGGACCTGTTCGAAGCCGGCGCGACGTCGTTCGACGTCGTGCGCTTCGTCGACGCGGCCGGCCGTGCCGGCCATGCGCTGACGGTGGCCGACGTGTTCGCGGCGCCGACGCTCGCGGCCCTCGGCGCGCGGCTCGATGCGCACGCGGAAACGGGGCAGGAGGCGCGCCATGCTGGCTGAAGTGCGTCCGGACGGATTCACGATGCTCGATACCTACCGCCTCGCGTTCGCGGACGGCCTGTTCGCCGTGCGCGACGGCGTGGAGATCCGCGTCGCGCAGGGCGACGGCATCGGCGCGCAGTTGCTGCGCGCACAGCTCGGCGACGACGGCGCGCTGCGCCTCGTCGCCTACAACCATCGCGCGGCGCCGGCCGACCAGCGGCGCGCGCTGCTGGCCGCACTGGCCGCGGCGTTTTCGGACAGCGCGCGCCACGCGGCGATCCGGCTCGACCCGGCCGCATGGCCGGCCGTCGCGCTCGACGCGCTGCGCGCGAGCGGCGTGCTGGCCGACGGCGGCCGCTGCCTGCGCGACGGCTGGGCGCAACAGGCCGACCTGTGGCGCGTCGGCCCGTCTCTGCCGTGCGCGACGCTGCCGACGATCACCGACGGCCGGCGTCATCCGCGCCGGCCGCCCGCACCGCACGGCGACGTCTATGCGCGCGATCTGCCGGCGCTCGGCGTGCGCTTCACGCTGCGCGGCTGGCAGCCGGCGGAGGACACCGAGCGGCTCGCGCGCTGGTTCGACGAGCCGCGCGTGCGCGACGGCTGGCCGGGCGCGCAGCCCGTGCAACGCGGCACGGAAGGCCCGCAGGAAGCCGATCCGCACGTGACGCCGCTGGTCGGCTGTTTCGACGGCGAGCCGTTCGCGTATTTCGAGGCGTTCTGGCTGAAGGAGGACGCGCTCGGGCCGCACGTCGCGGCGCGCGACTACGACCGCGGGCTGCGGATGCTGGTCGGCGAGCCGCGCTGGCGCGGCGCGCACCGCGTGGCCGGCTGGCTGCCGTCCGTCGTGCATTACCTGTTTCTCGACGACCTGCGTACCGAAGCGGTCGGCTGTGCCGTTCCGGCCGGCCACACGCGGGTTGCCGACCATCTCGCGCGGCATGGCTTCGCGCGGCAGCGCCGTCTCGCGCTCGCCGACGCGCAGCCGCTGTGGATGCGCACGCTGCGCGAGACGTTCTTCTCCGGCCGTCACGTCTGACGGGCCGGATTCACCGACAAGGAAGCTGAGACATGCAGAGAGAAACCGTATTCGACCTGATCGGCGTCGGCTTCGGGCCGTCGAATCTGGCGCTGGCCGTGCGCCTCGCGGAGCGCAGCAGCGCGCACACGCTCGCCCATTGCTTCATCGAGCGTCAGCCGGAATTCGGCTGGCATCGCGGGATGCTGCTCGACGACTGCCGGATGCAGATTTCGTTTCTGAAGGATCTCGTCACGATGCGCGATCCGAAAAGCCGCTACACGTTCATCAACTATCTGTTCGAACGCGGCCGGCTGAACGAATTCGTCAACCTGAAGAACTTCTATCCGACCCGCGTCGAATTCCACGACTACCTGAGCTGGGTGGCCGACGCATTCGACGATCGCGTCCATTACAGCGAGACCGTGCTGGGGATCGAACCGGTGCGCGGCGACGGCGCGAGGATCGACGCGCTGCGCGTGCTGTCGCGCGACGCGGCCGGCCACGAGCGCCAGCGCGTCACGCGCGCGCTGTCGGTCGGCGTCGGCGGCACGCCGGCGATTCCGGAGGCGTTCGCCGCGCTTGGCCGCGACCGCGTGATCCATTCGTCGTCGTACCTGACCGACATCGACCGGCTCGTCGCGTCGCCCGACGGCGAGCGCCGCCGTGTCGCGGTGATCGGCGCGGGGCAGAGCGCGGCCGAAGTGTTCATCGACCTCGCACGCCGTTTCCCGCACGTCGACGCGAACCTCGTGATGCGTGCCGGCGCATTGAAGCCGGCCGACGACAGCCCGTTCGTCAACGAAATCTTCAGCCCCGAATTCACCGACGTCGTCTACGCGCAGCCGCACGACGCGCGCCGCGCGCTGCTCGAACGCTATCGCGACACGAACTATGCGGTGGTCGACCGGCCGCTGATCGAGCAGATCTACGAAATGCTGTACCTGCAGCGCATCGACGGCACGCCGCGTCATGCGCTGCTCGCGAACAGCGCGATCGAGGCCGCGGTGCGCACCGCCGACGGCCGCATCGAACTGACGCTGCGCGACCGGATGAGCGGCGCGACGCGCGTCGAGCGTTTCGATGCACTCGTGCTCGCGACCGGCTACCGCCGCGACACGCATTCGGCGCTGCTCGAAGGGCTCGCGCCGCATCTGGGCGATGCGCTCACGCGCGGCGACGTCACACGCGACTACCTGCTCGCGACGCCCGAGCACTTCGCGCCGCGCATCTATCTGCAAGGCTGCTGCGAAGACAGCCATGGCCTGTCCGACACGCTGCTGTCGGTACTGGCGCGCCGCGCGGACGAAATCTGCGCGTCGCTCGAAGACGGGATCGCGCCCGCGCATGACGAAGGCGCGGCCCGGGCCACGCATGAAAAACGACCGGACAACGGGGTGAGCGCGAGCCGCATGGCTTTCGCTCTTTGACAAAGGCGCGGTCGGAGACCGCATGAAAAAAGTGGAGCAGAAGAAGATGGAGTGGGCAACAGGCACGCGTTTGCGTGCGATCGCAGCCGCGGCAAGCGTGGCGTTCGGTACGGCGGCGGCAGGGCACGCATACGCCCAGACGGCGCCGGCCGTGAACGCGGGCGCCACGGCGTCGGCCAGCAGTGCGCAAAACGGCGCGATGGCGACGACGTCGACCAGCGCGCAAAACGGCACGCTGCCGGCGATCACCGTCAACGCGGCCTCGGCCGGCGACGGCACGGTCGGGCTCGTCGCGAAGCGCAGCACGACCGGCACCAAGACCGACACGCCGCTCAACGAGATCCCGCAGACGATCAACGTCGTCACCGCGCAGCAGATCGAGATGACCGGCGCCACCGACGTGAACGCGGCGCTGCGCTACGTGCCGGGCTTCTCGTCGTACGGGTCGGACAACCGCTCCGACTGGTACGCGGCGCTGCGCGGCTTCACGCCGACCGCCTACGTGAACGGGCTGCAGGTGCCGAACACGATCAACCTCGCGAGCTGGCGCGTCGATCCGTACATGATCGACAGCATCAGCGTGCTGCGCGGGCCGACCTCGGTGCTGTACGGCGCGGGCGATCCGGGCGCGATCATCGACGTGCACACCAAGCTGGCCGACGGCGAGCGCGTGCGCGAAGCGGGCGTGCAGATCGGCAACTACGCGCGCAAGCAGTTCATGATCGACGTCGGCGACAAGCTCGACCCGGACGGCAAGTATGCGTACCGGTTCGTCGGCGTCGCGCGCGACGGCAACGCGCTGACGGGCCCGAACAACGACCAGCGCGTCGCGCTCGCGCCGTCGTTCCGCTGGCGCCCGGACGCGGATACGTCGCTGACGCTGTCCGCGACCTACCTGCAGGACTGGGGCGACATCTCGTCGAACTTCCTGCCCGCGCAAGGCACGGTGCTGCCGAACCCGAACGGCCAGATCAACAAGGACATCTACGAAGGCGACGGCAACTTCAACTACTACCGCAAGAAGCAGTGGTCGGTCGGTTACCAGTTCGAGCGCAACCTGACGCCGGCCTGGACGTTCCGCCAGAACACGCGGCTGATGCACCTGTCGCTCGACAACGGCTCGGTGTTCGGCAACGGCTTCGTCGAGGGCAGCACGACCGACGTGTCGCGCTGGGCCGGCGTGTTCCAGATGAACTACAGCCGCTTCGACATCGACAACAACCTCGAGGGCCGCTTCGCGACGGGGCCGCTGCAGCACACGCTGCTGCTCGGCTTCCAGTACAACCGCCAGACCGCGACCGACAGCGAATGGCTCGCCGCCGCGCCGCCGCTGAACATCTACAACCCAGTCTATCAGCCGGTCACGACGGCGGTGTTCACGCCCGACGCGACGATCCGCACCAACACGTACACGACGATGAACACGTTCGGCCTGTACGCGCAGGATCAGATCAAGTGGAACCGCTGGACGCTGACGCTCGGCGGCCGCGAGGACTGGGTCAACATGCGGATGGACGACCGCGCGGCCGGTACGTCGACGAAGGCGGACGTCACGGCGTTCACCGGCCGCGTCGGCCTCACGTACCAGGGCGACTACGGGCTGTCGCCGTACGTCAGCTACGCGACGTCGTTCAATCCGCTGATCGGCGTGAACCTGGTCGGCGGCGGGCTGCCGCAGCCGACGCGCGGCAAGCAGATCGAAGCCGGCCTGCGCTGGCAGCCGCCCGGCAAGAACCTGATGCTGAACGCGGCGATCTACCAGATCAACCAGACCAACGTGCTCACGTCGGCGCTGCCGAGCCAGGACCCGACCGGCACGAAGTCGGTGCAGACGGGCGAAGTGCGCTCGCGCGGGATCGAGCTGAGCGCGACCGGCAAGGTCACGCGCAACCTGTCGGTGATCGCGTCGTACGTCTATCAGGACGTGAAGAACGTGCAGGCCAACGACGTCTCGCTGAACAACTGGCCGGTCGACATTCCGCGCCCGCGCCAGATGGCGTCGCTGTGGACCGACTGGACCTGGTACACGGGGCCGCTCGCCGGCTTCGGCCTCGGCGGCGGCATTCGCTACCAGAGCGCGTCGGCCGGTGCGGCCGACAACTCGCTGACGGTATCGAGCGTCACGCTGTTCGACGCGGGCCTGCATTACGACACGCGTAACTGGCGCTTCGCCGTGAACGGGACGAACCTGTTCAACCGCCATTACATCAGCGGTTGCCAGTCGAACAACGTCTGCATTTTCGGGACCGACCGCACCGTGATCGCGACCGCGAAATACAACTGGTGACGTCGCGCGCCGCGGCTCGCCGGCCGGCCTTCGTGGCCGGCGCGGGCCGGCCGCGGCGCCTTCGTCCGCTTTTTCCACGACGCCTCCATGCCGAAGAAAAATCTCGTCTACATCCAGTCGCTGCGCAACGGCGCCGCTGATCGTGCCGGCCAGCCGGTCGCTTATCGTGGCGGCACGCGCTACATGAAGGCGCCGCTCGAATTTCTCGTCGAGCGCCTGAACGATTCGCCGCTCGGCGAACGCTATACGCTCCAGGGCGTGATCGTCGACGACGACGAAGGCTCGCCCGCCGACCGCGCGAAAGTCGCCGATTACGGGTTCGCGCGCACGCCGGGCCGCCCGTGGATTCTGCCGGAAGGCCTGACGGTGCAGGGCCGGCCGGTCGACGCGCTGTTCTGTTCGATTCCGTCGACGTACCGGCGGCTGCCGCGCGACGCGCGTGAGCGCGTGGCCGGCAAACAGGCATTCGAGCGCCGCCTGCTCGAGCGCCTGCTCGAACTCGACGCCGACGTCGTCGTGCTCGACGGGCTGCTCGTGATCCTCGACGAACTCGTGCGGCCGGGCGCGCGTTTTCATCGGCGCATCGCGAACATCCATCCGGGTATCACGGCCGACGATTCGCCGTATCAGCGGCGCGGCGCGTGGGCGACCCTCGACGCGCTGCACGGCGCGCGCGGCGAGCGGGTCGACTGGGCCACTGGCGCGACGTCGTCGATCGAACCCGTGACGATGACGGGCGCGTCGTTCCACTACGTCGACAACGGTATCGATTCCGGCGAGGTGATCTGCGACGTGCTCGACACGCCGATCGCGCCGGACGACACGATTCTCGAACTGCGCTGGAACAATTTCCAGCGCAGCCTGTTTCCGGCGCTCGAGCGTGGGCTGCACGTCCTCGCCGACCGCCACGACGCGGGAGCATTGTGATGCAAGACACGCTGACGAAACCGGCCGGCGCCGCCGACGCTGTCGAAGGTGAAGTGGCCGCGGCGCTCGATGGCGCCGCGCACGGGCAGGCGGCGGCCGTCGTCGAGCATGCGCTCGATGCCTGGCGGCCCGACGACGCACCGGACGCGCTGCTCGCGACGTTCGTCGCGCTGTTCAACACCGACACGCGGCACGACGCGGCGACGATCTCGGTGCCGCGCGGCGGCGCCGATGCGGCGGCCGTGGCGTCGTACGTCGCGCGTGCGGTGCGTGAAGGCGTGATCGACGGCGCGCAGGTCGCGGGCGACACGCTGCGGTTCACGGTGTCACGCACGACGTTCTGGCAGAACCCGCGGCCGTGGCTGAAGGCGAGCGCATCGGGCGGGATGCCGCTGCGCTACGCGATCACGAACGGCCATCGGCATCCGGTGCGGCCGCCGTCGCCGGCCGGCGAGATCTATGCGCGCCCTATGCCGCAGGTCGGGATGACGTTCAGCCTGCGCACCGTCGACATCGACGCACACGCGGATCTCTTCAGCGGCTGGATGAACCTCGACCGTGTCGCGCATTTCTGGGACCAGCGCGGCACGCGCGACGAGCACGCGGCGTATCTGGCCGAACGGCTGGCCGATCCGCACATGCACCCGATGATCGGCTATTTCGACGACACGCCGTTCGGCTATTTCGAGTTCTACTGGGCGAAGGAGGATCGTCTCGCGCCGTTCTACGACGCGCACGACTACGATCGCGGGCTGCACCTGCTGATCGGCGACTCGCGGTTCCAGAGCGCCGGCAAGCTGCATGCGTGGTGGAGCGGGGTGCTGCACTACATGTTCGTCGACGAACCGCGCACGCAGCGGCTCGTCGGCGAGCCGCGCGTCGATCACGTGCGGCATATCGCATACATGCACCGGCTCGGGTTCTACACGCTGAAGGAATTCGATTTCCCGCACAAGCGCGCGGCGCTCACGGTGATCGAGCGCGATACGTTTTTCGATACGTTCAGGCTGCCGTGACGGAGTGGAGTGCGAAGCGTCGGTGTGTGCTGACGACGTTTCGCACGGCTTGACGAAGTGCGGACACCGGCCGTTCGGTCGCCGCCCGCGTCGACAGCGACGGGCCGACGTCGATGCATGTCACAGCGAACCCCGGGCCACGCGGCGTGAGCGTCGACACGCCCCGACCGGCTAGGGCAGCGTGCGGGCGAACAGCTCGACGGTCCAGTCGACGAAACAGCGTACCTTCGACGACACCGGGCCGCCTTGCGGGTACACGACGGACACCGGTACGCGATGCGTCGCGACGTCGTCGAGCACGCGGATCAATTCGCCCGACGCCAGATACGGGTTCGCGACGAAGCGCGGCACGACGACGAGCCCGAGGCCGTGGAGGCCGCATTGCAGCATCGCATCGGCGTCGTTCACGGACAGACTGTCCGCGATCTGCACCTGGTGCCGCGTGCCGTCGATATCGAAGATCCAATCGGCCTGTCGGCCGGTGAGCGTCGAGAAATAGCGCACGGCCTCGTGCTGCGCGAGATCCGCGAGCGAGCGCGGCGCCGGGCGGCGGGCGAAATAGCCGGGCGAACCGCAGATAGCAAATTCCAGCAGGCCGAGCCGGCGGGCGATCAGCGTCGAATCGTCGAGCCGGCCCACGCGAATCGCGACATCGACGGCCTCCTGGACGAAATCGACCGGACGATCGCCCGTGCCGAGCACGATTCGAATGTCGGGATACGCGGTCCTGAATTCATGCAGATGCGGGATCACGAGCCGGTACGCGATCGACGGTGGAGCGTCGACGCGCAGTCGGCCGCGCGGGCCGCGTGCCCGATCGTGCAACGCCGCTTCGGCTTCGTCGAGCTCCGCCAGTACGCGCGTGCAGACCGCGTAATACGCGGCGCCGTCCTGCGTGAGACTCGAACGCCGCGTCGTGCGATTCAGCAGACGCACACCGAGCCCCTGTTCCAGATCCTTGACCGCGAGCGTCACGGTCGCGGCGGGAATGCCGAGACTTTCAGACGCGCCGGTGAAACTGCCGGCATCGACGACCTGTACGAAGATGCGCATCGCGCGCAGACGATCCATCGCGTTTCCTTCGAGCGGGGTGCGCAGGGCTGCGCGTTTTTTACTATTCGCGATTCTTGCATGAAGCATGCATGTGTGCAGCGCGGGATGGCGCTTACCTGCGCGGCTTCAAGTGCACATGGTGCCGGATCCGCGCGCCCGAACGTCGAATGCATTCCGCGTGACGCCATCCGATTATTGGTGAAACCTGCAGAAACATTTCAAGCTTGCCCGGTTTTTACCCGATCGCCGGACCTGTATCGTCATTTCCAATCGCTAACGTAAAGCGATGCACATGATCAATCGAATCAACAGGTGAAAACATGGGAAAGCTTGAAGGAAAGATCGCAGTCGTGACCGGCGCCAACAGCGGGATCGGTTTCGCGATCGCGAAGCGCTTTGCGCAAGAGGGTGCCCGACTCTTCATCACCGGCCGCCGCCAGCCGGAACTCGACAGTGCAGCCCGGGCGATCGGTGGAGATACCGTCGCGGTGCCGGGAGACGTGTCGAAGCTCGACGATCTCGACCGGCTGTACCGCGTCGTGCGGGAGCGGGCGGGGGCGATCGACATCGTCGCGGCGAATGCGGGCGTTGGTGAATTCGTGCCGCTCGAGCACGTCACCGAGGCGCACTACGAGCGGCTGTTCTCGACCAACGTGAAGGGCGCGATCTTTACCGTGCAAAAAGCGCTGCCGCTGCTGCGCGACGGTGGCTCGATCGTGATGACCGGCTCGAACGCGGCCGACAAGGGCACGCCCGCGTTCAGCGTGTATGCGGCGACCAAGGGCGCGATCCGCAGCCTCGCACGCGGCTGGGCGCAGGAACTGGCGCCGCGCCGGATCCGCACGAACGTGTTGATGGTCGGCCCGATCGTGACACCCGGCTGGAACGGCTTCGCCGAAACCGACGAACAGCTCGATGCGATCCAGAAGCACGCAGCGACGCTCTCGCCGCTGGCACGGATGGGGCAACCGGACGAAGTGGCCAATGCCGCGCTCTTTCTCGCATCGGACGAGAGCAGTTACGTGACCGGCACCGGGCTGTACGTGGACGGCGGTACCGCGCAGATCTGAGCGGTGCGACGGCCGGCATCCGGCGTTCGTCACCGGATGCCGGATGTGTCGTTGCGGGGCGGTTCAAGTGGTCGCCCCGCCGAGTCGCGCCGTCGCCCGATCCGGATCCTCCGCTGCAGTCAGTCGTCCGGATGCACGGCTTTCACTTGCCGCAAGCCGTATCTCGATATGACAACCATGAGTTGCCACAACGACGACTTTCCGTCTGCCCGGTTGCCTTCGAATCGACTATCGTTGCCTGCATGTTCCCCATCGCACATCAGGAGACGACACCGTGACGCACAGCGTGATTCCCGCCGGCCTCGCCGACGAAATGATCGAGATCCGGCACCGCATCCATGCCCACCCCGAACTGGGTTTCGAGGAATTCGCGACGAGCGACCTCGTCGCCGAGCAGTTGCAGTCGTGGGGCTACGCCGTGCATCGCGGGCTCGGCGGCACCGGCGTCGTCGCCCAGCTGAAAGTGGGCGACGGCAAGCGGCGCCTCGGTCTGCGCGCCGACATGGACGCGCTGCCGATCCACGAAGCGACGGGGCTGCCGTACCAGAGCACGATCGCGGGCAAGATGCACGCGTGCGGCCACGACGGCCACACGGCGATGCTGCTCGCGGCCGCGAAGCACCTCGCGCGCGAACGCCGCTTCTCGGGCACGCTGAACCTGATTTTCCAGCCGGCCGAGGAAGGGCTCGGCGGCGCGAAGAAGATGCTCGACGAAGGGCTGTTCGAGCAATTTCCGTGTGACGCGATCTTCGCGATGCACAACATGCCGGGCTTCCCGACCGGCAAATTCGGTTTCCTGCCGGGCTCGTTCATGGCGTCGTCGGATACCGTCGTCATCGACGTGCAGGGTCGCGGCGGTCACGGCGCGGTGCCGCACCGGGCGATCGATCCGGTCGTCGTATGCGCGCAGATCGTGCTGGCGCTGCAGACCATCGTGTCGCGCAACGTGTCGCCGCTCGACATGGCGATCATCACGGTCGGTGCGATCCATGCGGGCGAAGCGCCGAACGTGATTCCCGATCGCGCGCAGATGCGCCTGTCGGTGCGCGCGCTGAAGCCCGACGTGCGCGACCTGCTCGAAACGCGCATCAAGGAGGTCGTGCATGCGCAGGCGGCCGTGTTCGGCGCGACCGCGACGATCGACTACCAGCGCCGCTATCCGGTGCTCGTGAACGATGCGGAGATGACGGCGTTCGCGCGCGGCGTGGCCCGTGAATGGGTCGGCGAAGCCAATCTGATCGACGGCATGGTGCCGCTCACCGGCAGCGAGGATTTCGCGTTCCTGCTCGAGAAGCGGCCGGGGTGCTACTTGATCATCGGCAACGGCGACGGGGAGGGCGGCTGCATGGTGCACAACCCCGGCTACGACTTCAACGACGCGGCGTTGCCGACCGGTGCGTCGTATTGGGTGAAGTTAACTGAGGCGTTTCTGGTGTGACGGAGGATGCGGCGTGAGGTTGGAGCCGGGAATTCACAATCCGCTCCCAACCATGACAGACGGCATATACCTTGCCTTGGTATTTGGTATATGCCCATCGTGTTCAAACCAAACGAAGTGAACCATGTCGAGAAAGGCGCCTGTTTCCCAAGACGATCACGTTGCCGAGTACGTCGACGCCGACGGGCTGTCGGAGCGATGCTCCGACAGCGACACCATGCGAGCGAGATTGCGGCTGCTCGAATCACGCAACGCGCAGGTGCGCGCGTTGCAGGACGCGCTGGACGCCGGGGAGGCCTCAGGTCATCCCAATACGTTCGACGGAGAAACCTTCCTGGCTCGCATGCGGGCGCAACGCGTTGCGGCTAAGGCCGGTCACGTCTGGTCACGCGATTCCTGCCCCGAATCCTGAAGATCGTTGGCGTCGTACCGTCGAAGGTCGGCCGCTCGGCAAGCTGGCCGCTCATGTCTCGAACACTTCCCCACTGAACAACGCCACGACCGCATCCGGATTCGACGGCCAGTACATGTGCATGTACGTCGCGACGATCGCGCCGCTGCGATAGACGGCTTCGCCGCTGCCGGCCTCGCCATCGGGCCGCGCGGCGGTCGCGACCGGCACCAGCGGCGTCTCCAGTCGCGAATAATGAAACGTATGTCCGCGCATCGGCCCGGTGCGCGTATCGAGCTGCTGCATGCCGAGCGCCGCGAACCGGCGCTGCATCGTCGCATGGCCCGGCAGCACGCCGAGCATCGGCGTCGTCGAGCCCTCCACGTCGGTCAGCGATTCGCACAGATACACCATCCCCCCGCATTCCGCGACGATCGGCCGGCCGGCTGCCGCATGCGCGCGAATCGTCCGTGCGGTCGCGACATTCGCGGCCAGCGTCGCAGCATGCAGTTCCGGATAGCCGCCCGGCAAAAACAGCGCGTCGCACTCGTCAGGCACGGACTCGTCGGCAAGCGGCGAAAAGAACCGCAACTGCGCACCGAGCGCGCCCAGCAACGCGAGATTCGCCGGATAGATGAACGAAAACGCTGCATCGCGCGCCACTGCGATCCGCTTGCCGGCCAACGCGCGCGACAGCGGCGCCGCAACGTCCGGTTCCGCGAACGCGACGGCAGGCGGCAATTCGGCGAGCGCGGTTTGCGCGAGCACATCGGCCGCACGATCGAGCCGCGCGTCGAGATCGTCGATGTCGGCCGGCTGATGCAGGCCGAGATGTCGTTCTGGCAGCGCGATGCCCGCATCGGCCGGCACGTGGCCGAGCCAGCGCAGCTCGTCGGGCAACGCCTGTTGCAGCAATTCCGCGTGCCGTGCCGAGCCGACGCGGTTGGCCAGCACGCCGTGAAACGGCAACCCCGGCCGAAACCGCGCGAGCCCGAACGCGATCGCCGCGAACGTCTGCGCCATCGACTTCGCCGAAATTACCGCGACGACCGGCACGCCGAACGCGGCCGCGAGATCGGCGCTGCTCGGTGTGCCGTCGAACAGGCCCATCACGCCTTCGATCAGGATCAGGTCCGCGTCGCGCGCGGCGTCGGCGAGCAGCGCGCGGCAACCGGCTTCCCCGACCATCCCGAGGTCCAACGCGTGCACCGGCGCGCCGCTCGCGCGTTCGAGCAGCATCGGATCGAGAAAATCGGGCCCGGTCTTGAACACGCGCACGCGGCGGCCGAGCCGCCGGTGCAGCCGCGCGAGGCCGGCCGTGACCGACGTCTTGCCCTGGCCGGACGCGGGCGCGCTGACGAACAGCGCGGGGCAGGCCGGCATGCTCAGAACTCCACGCCGCGCTGCGCCTTCACGCCTTGCTCCTTGTACGGATGCTTGACGAGCCGCATTTCGGTGACGAGATCGGCCGCATCGATCAGCGCATCGGGCGCATGCCGCCCGGTGACGACGACGTGCACCGACTCCGGACGCGCGACGAGCGTCGCGAGCACTTCGTCGAGCGGCAGGTATTCATACTTCAGCACGGTGTTCAGCTCGTCGAGGATCACCATCCGGTAGTCGCCGCTTTCGATCATCCGGCGCGCCTCGTCCCAGCCCTTGCGCGCGGTCGCGATGTCGGCGTCGCGGTTCTGCGTGTTCCACGTATAGCCGTCGCCCATCGTCACGAAATCGCACTCCGCGACCGCGCCGAGGAAGTCGCGCTCGGACGTATGCAGCGCCCCCTTGATGAACTGCACGACACCGAGCCGCATGCCGTGGCCGAGCACGCGCACGGCCATCCCGAATGCGGCCGTGCTCTTGCCCTTGCCGTTGCCGGTATGGACGATCAGCAGGCCTTTCTCCTGGATGGCGGCGGCCTGCTTCTTCTCGTGGCCGGCGCGGCGGCGTTCGGCCATCCGCTGATGGGATTCGGAATCGGTCTTCATCGGGAATCGTCCTGTCGAAAGCGAAACATTGGGTTCAGAGCGGGCCGGCGAGCGCGACCGTCACGCCGCCCAGGATGGATTTGGCGCCGAGCAGCCGACCGTGCGGCGCGGCGAGTTGCGCGCACGGCTCGGCCACGCCCGCGACGCCGAAACGGGCCAGCGCGGCGTCGGACGGGCCGCTCGCGGCCAGTTCCGGACGGCTCGCGAGTTGCGCCGCCTCGAACGCGACGAGCGGCCAGCCACGGCGCGCACATAGCGTGCGCAGCGCACGGGCGCATGCCTTGTCGGCGAGCGTCGCGACGAGCGCCGGTTCGGCGGCCGGGTAGTGCGCGAGCGCGGCGCGGATCGCGGCATCGAGTTGCGCGGCCGTGACGCCTGCGCGGAAGCCGACGCCGAGCGCGACGCGCATCATGCGTGGCCACCGAGCGCCGCGCGCACCGCCGGATCGTCGGCGAGCGCCGCGACGCGGCCGATCACGACGATCGCCGGCGAACCGATATGGGCCTCGCCGACGCGCGCGACGAGCGTATCGAGCGTCGCGAGTACGTGGCGCTGTTCGGCTCGGGTGGCGTTCTCGATCGCCGCGCACGGCGTGTCGTCGGGCAGGCCGCCATCGCGCAGCGCCGCGGCAATTGCGTCGAGCCGACGGATGCCCATGTAGATCACGATCGTCATGCGGGTGGCCGCGAGCGCTCGCCAGTCCGGCTCGTCGGCCCCCGCGCCGTGGCCCGTGACGAAGATCACGCCCTGCGCGTCGCCGCGGTGCGTGACCGGGATGCCGAGCGCGGCCGGCGCGGCGATGCCCGCGGTGATGCCGTTGACGACTTCCACCGGAAAGCCCGCCGCGCCGAGCGCGACCAGTTCCTCGCCGCCGCGGCCGAACACGAACGGATCGCCGCCCTTGAGCCGCGCGACGCTGCGGCCCGCGCGCAGGTGTACGAGCATCGCGGCGACGATCGCCTCCTGCGGCGTCGACGCATGGCCGCCACGCTTGCCAACGTGCTCGATCAGCGCATCGGCGCGCGCATGGCGCAGCACGTCGGGGTTCACGAGATCGTCGACGAGCAGCACGTCGGCCGTGCCGATCGCGCGCACGGCCCTGAGGGTCAACAGGTCGGCGTCACCGGGGCCGGCGCCGACGAGCCATGCGCGGCTCATCGCGCGCGGCACGGCGCGCACCGTGTCGAAACAGTGGAACAGGGAAGGCGGGCGGCACATCGGCGGCCGGCGGACAGGCAGTGCATGGCGGATCGGGCGAAACCCGCGCGAGCGCGGGTGGAATGCGCACCCCATCCGTCCCCCGCGGATCGGGCGTTCGGCGAGCAGCGCGCTCGCCCCTTGCGTCGGCCGGTATCCGGGCTGGCCGCTTGCCAGGCCGCAGCCTTCCCGCCCGGTCGAAGGGCAGTGGCATCGCGGGCGGCCTGGGCGCAGCGCGTAGAAGTGCGTTGCGCGGGCGGCGTACCGTTGCGGGGACAGCACAGGCCGGGCGGCGATCCGCCTCCTGTTTCCCGTTTAACTGCATGCGCGGAATGCGCCTGCGAGCACCGAACGCGGCGCATACGATAGCACAGGCGTGCAACCCGCAAGCCGCCCGGCGGGCCGGCTGCGCGGGGTGTCGGCGCTACCTGCGAGGTCAGAACTTGTATGCCGCCGTCAGCGTGAACGTGCGTGGCGTACCGGGCATGATCTGCGCGAGGCCCGTCGCATTCGCGTAGTAATCGCGATCGGTGAGGTTGACGGCCGCCAGCGTCACCTCGAAGTCGCGCGTGCGATAGCCGGCCTTGCCGTCCCAGCGAACGTATGCGGGCAGTTCGAGCAGGTTGTCGCGATCGGCGTAACGCGCGCCTTCGTACACCACCCCGAGTTCGGCGAAAAACCCGCGCAACGGCGCATGGCTGACGAACAGGCTGCCGTTCGACGCCGACACGCCCGCCGACCGCTTGCCCGCGTACTTCGGCTCGGCGTCGACCACCCGCGCCTGTTGCCAACCGATGCCGCCGCGGACGAACCAGTCGCCCGCGAGCCGGCCGGCGACGCCCAGTTCCACGCCGCGATTGCGCTCGAGGCCGGTGAGGTCGAAAAAGCCCGGCCGAACCGGATCGGCGATGCGGCGGTTGTACAGGTCGAGCTGAAACAGCGCGAGCGTCGTGCTCAGCGCGCCGTCGCGCCAGTCGCTTTTCACGCCAATCTCGTATTGGCGCGTGTATTGCGGGCCGAGATCGTTGGCGTTGCCGCGCGCGTCGGGCGTGATGCCGATCAGGTCGCCGCCGACCGGCGCGAAGTTCTTGCTGTACGACGCATACAGGCTGTGCGCGCCGACCGGCGACCACACGACGCCGAGCCGCGGGCTCCATGCCGCCGTCGTGCGCCGCGCATGCAGGCCGTTCAGCGCGTTGGTCGAATCGACGTCGAAACGTTCCCCGCGCAGGCCGCCGAGGAGCTTCCACGCTCGCCCGAGGTCGACGCGATCCTGCGCGAAGATCGCGTAGTCGCTGACGCGGTGGCGGTTCATCGCGTACGGGCGCGGCGTCGAGCCGACCAGGGCGAAGCGATCCGGCCCGGTCACCGGAATCGGCGCCGCGTCGGCCTGCCAGAGCGTCGGCGCGCGTTTCTGCCAGCCGTATTCGATGCCGAACAGCAGGTGATGCAGCGCCGGACCGGTCGCGACCTTGCCGCCCAGTTCGACACCGGTCTGCACGTTGAGATGCGTCATGTCCTGCAGGTAGCGCGCCCGCTGCACGCGCCGGTAGTCGCGCGGCTTCGCGACGTAGCTTTGCGTGACGTAGGTATTGTCGAAGGTGCTGCGCAAATTCAGCACGCCGAGCGTATGGCGCAATTCCCAGTCGCCGTCGAGCGCGTGCGTGAAGACCGAGCGCCAGTTCATGTTCTCGTCGCGGATCGTGTCGCGGCCCGCCGCGCCGAAGAAGGTCGCGCGTGGCGCGGACGGCAGCGAGAACGCGAACGGCTTGCCGGCCGCGTCGACCGCGGAGACCGGCGCCGGCATGCCGCGATCGGGCACGCGCCGGTACGCGTCGTATTCGAACTGCAGCAGCCAGCTTCGCCGCGCGTCCCGCCATTTGATTGACGGCGCGACGTACTGGCGCGTGCCGTCGACGTGGTCGCGGAAGCTGCCTGCGTGTTCGCGTCCCGCATTGAGCCGCACGCTCCATGCGCTCGACAGCATCCGGTTGAGATCGACCGACGCGCCGAGCCGTCCATAGCTGCCGGTCGCTGCCGACACATGTCCGAAGTTTTCCGGCAACGGCTGCTTGGTGATCCGGTTGATGACGCCGCCGCCGCTGCCGCGCCCGTACAGCGCCGCTGCCGGTCCCTTCAGCACTTCGACGCGTTCGATGTTGCCGAGACTGCGCACGTATTGCGCATCGTCGCGCATGCCGTCGAGCAGCAGGTCGCCCGCGGCGGAAAAGCCGCGAATGCGGAACGCATCGAAGCGCGTGTCCGACGTATTCGACACACCGGGCACGCCGGCCAGCGCGTCGGCCAGCGTGCGACCGCCATAGGACAGCGTTTCCTCTACCGGGACGCTGTCGATGGTTTGCGGTACGTCGCGCGGATCGCTCGCGGTGCGCGTCGCCGTACTCACGCTTTCGGCGCGCGGATCGTTCGGATGACGGCGGCCGCGTACTTCGACCGCAGGCAGTTCGTCGTCGAACTCGGCTGCAGGCGCAGGGGAGGAAGCAACGCCGGCGATCGAGCACAGCGACAGGGCCAGCACAGGAAAACGCAGCCCGGATATCTGTCGTTTCGACATGGAAATTTGAGGATGACTGAGTGATTGCCTCACATGGCCGTTGCGCGGTGGTTTGTGTTGTTGGGTGAAGTTTATCTTGTGTAGTTGAAAACGACAATCATTCGCGTTCATCGCCGGCCGCTCGCCTTGACGCTCCCGGCCCTGCCGCCTACACTCGCACGCGTTTTGGTGCTCGCGCGCGCCGCTCCGGCGTGCGCAGTTAAACGGGAAACAGGGAGCCCGCCTGCGCCGCAGTCGAGCCAACCTGTGCTGCCCCCGCAACGGTAAGCGAACGCGTCGCGCGCAAGCGCCACGCAGCGCCGCTTCGCCGCATGCCACGCACATGCGGACGACCGCCACTGGATGCCGCGCGTATCCGGGAAGGCGAAGCGGCGTGTTCGTCAGCCCGGATACCGGCCTAAACGTTGGGGTTCAGCGCCGCGGGGAGGCGGCGCATCGTCCACGGCCGCAGCCGGCCCGACGCCCGGTGTTTCCCGCTGTCTCCTCCGATCTGCCTCCGCGCGAACGCGCCCGGGCCGGCACGGCGAACGGCGCGGCACGGGCGGGGCACGCGGCAGCCGTGTTGGCATTCACGATGTCGACCGTTCGCAAGGAAGCACCATGTCCGATTCGTTGTTCCGCCCGCCGTGCGGCAGTCCGCGCGGATCAGACGGCGAGCTTCTCGCGCACCGCCCGCTGAATTGCCGCGCCGCCACCGACGCGACGATCCCGTCCTGATTCCCTCTTCGACACCGGACCTACCATGACCCTACGCAAGCTTCCCGTCACGATCGTCACGGGCTTTCTCGGCAGCGGCAAGACGACGCTGATGCGCCACATCCTGCAGCACGCCGAAGGCCGCCGCATCGCGGTGATCGTCAACGAATTCGGCGAACTCGGCATCGACGGCGAAATCCTCAAGGGGTGCGGCATCGGCTGCGACGATGCCGACGGCGCGCAGGGCGAAGCATCGGGCCAGTTGTACGAACTCGCGAACGGCTGCCTGTGCTGCACCGTGCAGGAAGAGTTCTATCCGGTGATGGAGGCGCTCGTCGAGCGCCGCGCGGACATCGACCACGTGCTGATCGAGACGTCGGGCCTCGCGCTGCCCAAGCCGCTCGTGCAGGCATTCAACTGGCCGACGATCCGCAGCAGCTTCACGGTCGACGCGGTCGTGACCGTCGTCGATGGGCCGGCCGCCGCGAGCGGCCAGTTCGCGGAAAACCCGCAGGCCGTCGACGCGCAGCGCCGCGCCGATCCGAACCTCGATCACGAATCGCCGCTGCACGAACTGTTCGCCGATCAACTGTCGTCCGCCGATCTCGTGATCGTGAACAAGGCCGACCTCGTCGGCGACGCCGAGTTCGCGCGGATCGAAACCGCGATCCGCGAAGAAATCCCGCCGCAGGTGAAGATCGTGCGCGCGACGCGCGGCGAGCTCGATCTCGCGATGCTGCTCGGGCTCGAATCGGCGTCGGAGGAAACGATCCACCTGCGTCACGACCATCACGGCTCGGCCGACGACGGCGATCACGATCACCATCACGACGATTTCGACTCGGTGGTGGTATCGGGCGACGCGGGCACGCGCGAAGCGACGATCGCCGCGCTGCAGCGCGTGGTCGAAACGCACACGATCTACCGCGCGAAAGGCTTCGCAGCGCTGCCCGGTGCGCCGATGCGGCTCGTGATCCAGGGTGTCGGCCGCCGCTTCGACAGCTATTTCGACCGCCGCTGGCAGGACGGCGAAACCCGCGCGAGCCGCTTCGTGCTGATCGGCGAGGATCTCGACGCGGCCGCGCTGCAACGCGCGTTCGACGCCGCGTGCGCGGCCGAGCCGCAACAGGCGTAACGCACGATGCATCTGCTGCGCACCACGCCGGGCGGCTTCGTCGACGATACGCAGGGCGTCGTCCGGATCGACCAGCAGCCGGCCGACATCGTGATCCTGAGTTCGGCCGACACGACGCTGTCGCTGCTCGCGAGCGTCGTGCCGCACTTGCCCGCCGGGTTCCCGAGCGTGCGGCTCGCGAACGTCACGTTCCTGCGGCAGCCGGCGTCGGTCGATTTCTACGTCGACGACGTACTGCACCACGCGAAAACGGTCGTGATCGATCATCTCGGCGGCGAAGCATACTGGCCGTACGGGATCGAGCAGGCCGTGTCGCTCGCGTCGAAGCGCGGGCAGCAGCTCGCGATGTTCTCGGGCGACCTGCAGGAGGACCCGAATCTCGTCGCGAAAAGCACCGTCAAGGCCGAGCTGTGCCGGCTGTGGTGGCGCTATCTGCGCGAAGGCGGCGTGCACAACGCCGACGCGCTGCTGCGCAGCATCGCGTTTCACACGTTCGGCTTCGGCGACGAACCCGAACCGCCGCGCCCGCTGCCGGCCGCCGCGCTGTATCACCCGGCGCGCGACCGCGCGAGCGTCGACGACTGGCGGCCGCGCTGGACGCCCGGCGCACCGGTCGTCGCGATCCTGTTCTATCGCGCGCACTGGCAGGCCGCGAACACGGCCGTGTTCGACGCGCTGGCCGACGCGCTGATCGACGCAGGGCTGAACCCGCTGCCGATCGCGGTGACGTCGCTGAAGGACGCGGTGAGCCGCGAGGTCATCACGCAGCTCTGCGATACGCACGGCGTCGCGCTCGTGCTGAATACCACCGCGTTCGCGGCCGGCGCGATCGACAGCCCCGAGCACGACGTGCTCGCGGGCGACGCGCCGGTGCTGCAGGTGATCCTGTCCGGCGGCAATCGCGACGCGTGGGTGGCCGACAACCAGGGCCTGCACGCACGCGACATCGCGATGCATATCGCGCTGCCCGAAGTCGACGGGCGCATCGTCACGCGCGCGGTGAGCTTCAAGGGGCTCGCGTATCGCTGCCCGCATACCGAGGTCGACGTCGTGCGCTATCAGCCGGATGCCGAGCGGATCGCGTTCGTCGCGGCGCTCGCGCGCGGCTGGTGCCGGCTGCGTACGCTCGATAACGCCGACAAGCGCATCGCGCTGATTCTCGCCAACTATCCGCAAAGCGAAGGGCGGATCGGCAACGGCGTCGGGCTCGATACGCCGGCCTCCGCGCTGCGCGTGCTCGCGGCGCTGCGCGACGCGGGCTATACGGTGGCCGACCTGCCGCCCGACGGCGACGCGTTGATCGCGCAACTCACCGAAGGCGTGACCAACGATCCCGCCGTGCGCACGCTGCGTCCGGCGTTTCAGAGTTACGCGCTGGCCGACTACGTCGCGCGTTTCGCGCGGCTGCCGGCCCCCGTGCGCGACGCGCTGAACGAACGGTGGGGGCCACCCGAAGCGGACCCGACGCTGCGGCAACGGCGTTTCACGATCGCCGGCTGGCGCGCGGGCAACGTGTTCGTCGGTATCCAGCCGTCGCGCTCGCGCGGCGAGAACGACTACGCGAGCTACCACGATGCGGATCTCGTGCCGCCGCACGCGTATCTCGCGTTCTATTTCTGGCTGCGCGATGCGTATCAGGTCGACGCGGTCATCCATCTCGGCAAGCACGGCAATCTCGAATGGCTGCCGGGCAAGAGCGTCGCGCTGTCCGACGCGTGCTGGCCCGACCTGACGCTCGGGCCGCTGCCGCACCTGTATCCGTTCATCGTCAACGATCCGGGCGAGGGCAGCCAGGCGAAGCGCCGCGCGCAGGCCGTGATCGTCGATCACCTGATGCCGCCGCTCACGCGCGCGGAAAACTACGGCCCGCTGCAGGATCTCGAACGGCAGGTCGACGAATACTACGAGGCGCTGATGGTCGACGCGCGGCGCGCGAAGCTGTTGCGCAAGACGATCCTCGCGACGATCGCCGAGCATCGGCTGCACGACGAGCTGAGCGTGTCGCCGCCGCGCGATGCGGGCGACGAGGATGCGCTGCTCACGCGCGTCGACGCGTGGCTGTGCGAATTGAAGGAAGCACAGATTCGCGACGGGCTGCACGTGTTCGGCGCGTCGCCGGTCGAGCGCCAGCGGCGCGACACGCTGCTCGCGTTGGCTCGTTTTCCGGTCGGCGACGGCAAGGGCGAACGGGCCGGGCTGATCGGCGCGCTCGCACGCGATCTCGCGCTCGGCGAGGGTTTCGATCCGCTCGCGGCCGACTGGGCCGCGCCGTGGGCCGGGCCGCGGCCGGCCGTGCTGCAAACGCTAGATGCGTCGCCGTGGCGTCATGCCGGCGATACGCGCGAGCGGCTCGAACGGCTTGCGCAGCACTGGCTGGACGCCGTGTGCGGCGCCGCTTCAGACGAACCCGCCATCGACATGCCGCCGCCCGGCGAATGGCCGCATACGCTCGCGGTGATCGAACGTGTGCGTTCGACGCTGTTGCCGGCCCTCAACGCGTGCGGCGGCGAGGAAATGCGTCAGCTGCTGCGCGGGCTCGACGGCCGCTTCGTGCCGCCGGGGCCGAGCGGTTCGCCGTCGCGCGGCCGTCCCGACGTGCTGCCCACGGGCCGCAACTTCTACTCGGTCGATACGCGCGCGGTGCCGACGCAGGCCGCGTGGTCGCTCGGCCTGAAATCCGCGCAGCAATTGATCGAACGCCATCTGCAGGATCACGGCGACTATCCGCGCGCGATCGGGCTGTCGGTGTGGGGGACGGCGACGATGCGCACCGGCGGCGACGACATCGCGCAGGCGTTCGCGCTGATCGGCGTGCGGCCGAAATGGGCGCACGGCAGCCATCGCGTGACCGACTTCGAGATCCTGCCGATCGAGATCTTCGACCGGCCGCGCATCGACGTGACGCTGCGCGTGTCGGGCTTCTTCCGCGACGCGTTCCCGAACCTGATGCACCTGTTCGACGCGGCCGTGCAGGCCGTCGCCGCGCTCGACGAGCCCGAAGCGCTGAACCCGATTCGCGCACGCATCGAGCGCGAACGGGAGAAGTGGATCGCGCAGGGCGTGGCGCCCGACGAAGCACGGCGGCGCGCCGGCTGGCGCGTGTTCGGCGCGCGGCCGGGCAGCTACGGCGCCGGCCTGCAGGACCTGATCGACCAGCGCCGCTGGCAGACCGACGCCGATCTCGCGGATGCCTACCGTCAATGGGGCGGCCATGCGTACGCGCAGAACAGCGCGGGCGATGCCGCGGCCGACGTGTTCGGCGAGCGGCTGGCGACGATCGACGTCGTCGTGCAGAACCAGGACAGCCGCGAGCACGACATCCTCGATTCGAACGACTACTACCAGTTCCAGGGCGGGATGACGGCGGCCGTGCGGCACCTGTCCGGGCAACAGCCGAGCATCTACCACGGCGACCATGCGAACCCGGTCGCGCCGAAGATGCGCACGCTGCGCGAGGAGATCGCCCGCGTGATCCGCTCGCGCGTCGTCAATCCGAAATGGCTCGACGGCGTGAAGCGTCACGGCTACAAGGGAGCGGCCGAGCTGGCCGCGACCGTCGACTACCTGTACGGCTATGACGCGACCGCGCGCGTGCTGTCCGATCACCAGTACGCGCTCGTCGCCGACGCGTACCTGTTCGACGACGCCACCCGCGCGTTCCTCGAACGGCACAACCCGAAGGCGCTGCACGGCATCTGCGAACGCTTCGTCGAAGCGATGCAGCGCGGGCTGTGGCAGCAGCCCGGCCCCTATCGCGAGCAGATCGAAGCGGTCTGGCTCGCCAGCGAACAACGCCAGGAAGGAGGACGGCCATGACCGATCCGACCACGCACCGCGCCCGCGCGGTTTTTCCGTTTGCGGCGCTCGTCGCGCAGGACGCGTTGCAGCAGGCGCTGCTGCTTGCCGCGATCGACCCGTCGCTCGGCGGCGTGCTCGTCAGCGGCCCGCGCGGCACCGCGAAATCGACGGCCGCGCGCGGCCTCGCGGAGCTGCTGCCGGAAGGGCAGTTCGTCACGCTGCCGCTGTCGGCGAGCGACGAGCAGGTGACGGGCACGCTCGATCTCGCGCATGCGCTGGCCGAAAGCGGCGTGCGCTTTCGGCCGGGCCTGCTGGCGCGCGCGCATCTCGGCGTGCTGTACGTCGACGAAGTGAACCTGCTCGCCGACGGGCTCGTCGATACGCTGCTCGACGTCGCCGCGAGCGGCGTGAACATCGTCGAGCGCGATGGCGTGTCGCACGCGCACGACGCGCGCTTCGTGCTGGTCGGCACGATGAACCCCGAGGAGGGCGAGTTGCGGCCGCAACTGCTCGATCGCTTCGGGCTGATGGTCGAGCTGGAGAACTGCTTCGACGCCGCCCAGCGCGAGCGGATCGTGAAGGCGCGACTCGCGTTCGATCTCGATCCGGATGCGTTTCGCGCGCGTCACGCGGCGGCCCAGCGAGAACTCGCGGACCGCATTCATGCGGCGCGCGCGCGGCTGCCGGCGCTCGATTTCGACGATGCGGTCCATGCGCACGTCAGCGCACTGTGCATCGACGCGGCCGTCGACGGGTTGCGGGCCGATCTCGTGATGCTGCGCGCCGCGCGTGCGCTGGCCGCACTGGAACAGGCCGACGCGGTGACGGTGTCGCATGTGGCGCGCGTGGCCGAAGCCGTGCTGCGGCACCGGCGCCATGCGGGGCCGCCGCCGTCGCAGCAGTCATCGCAACAAGGGAGCGAGCGCGACGATCGTTCGCGGTCGGACACACCACGGCAGCCTGACAAGCGACAGGACGACACGAAGGCCGACGCGGCCGCATCGCAAGGCGACTGGGGCTACTTGCCGCCCGAACCGGCCGGGCTGCGCGACGTGAAAAGCGTCGTGCCGCTGCCGCTAAAAAAACGCTGAGCCATCGAGCCGGCGCCGCCGCGAACGCGATTCGCGGTCCTCGATGGCAGTCAGGCGCGGCCGCGCGCGTGCCGGGCACGGTGCGCGCCGGCACGGCCGTCGCTTGGCCGGCGACGCTCGCCGCGAAACGCGGCGGCCCGCTGCATCGCGAGCATCTGCGCTTCGGGAAACGCGCGGGCACGCCGCGTGCGCTGCATTGTTTCGTGCTCGACTGTTCGGCGTCGATGCTGTCGCACGAGCGGCTCGCGCTCGCGAAGGGGCTGATCGTCGCGTATTTCGATCAGGCCGCGCGTGAGCGGGTCGAAACCGCGCTGATTTGCTTCGGCGGCCAAGGCGCCGCGCGGCGCTTCGGCCCGGCCGTGCCGCGCTGGTGGAACGCGCGCTGGCTCGAACCGGTCGACGGCGGCGGCGGTACGCCGCTCGCGGACGGCATCGCGGCCGCCGCGCAGTTGCTTGCCAGCGCTGCTCGCCGCGAGCCCGGCAAGGAGCGCTGGCTGTGGGTGCTGTCCGACGGGCGCACGCGCGAGACGCCGGCCAAACCCGCGGCGGCCGATCACGTCGTGTTCGTCGACTTCGACGATGCGGCCGTGCGGATCGGGCAGGGTGCGCGGCTCGCCGCGGCGTGGGGCGCGCAGTGGATGACGGCCGACGCGCTTCGCACCGATCTCGCCGGCTGATGGCCGGCCGGCGGTGCGCTATGATCGCCGCTTCTGCTTCCGCTCACTGGAAACCCCCGCCATGCAAGTACTGGTCGATGCCGACGCGTGTCCCGCCGTCATCAAGGACATGCTGTTTCGCGCCGCGCGCCGTGCCGAAATCTGCGTGACGCTGGTCGCGAACCAGTTTCTGCGCACGCCGCCGTCGCCGTTCATCAAGGCCGTGCAGGTGCCGGCCGGCTTCGACGTGGCCGACGCGCGCATCGTCGAGCTGGCGGAGCCGGGCGACCTCGTGATCACCGCGGACATCCCGCTGGCCGCCGCCGTGCTCGACAAGGGCGCGCACGCGCTCGACCCGCGCGGCAACTGGTTCAGCCGCGAGAACATCGAGGAGCGCCTGTCGACACGCGCGATGATGGACCAGTTGCGCAGCGCCGGCATCGATACGGGCGGGCCGGCGCCGTTCAGCGCGCGCGACGGCAAGACGTTCGCGTCGCAGTTCGACCGCTTCCTGGCGCGGCACGGCAAGCCGTAGCAGCACGTGTTGGCGTCCGGCCAGGATGCAGGTTCGCGCCGACGCTGCTATCGTGGGGCGAGAACCCCAACACAGGAGCGCATGCGTGTCACCCACCCAACTTCTCGTTCCGACCTACACCCAGATGCTGCGCGCACAGTCCGCATGGCTCGATAAGGCGGTCGCCCATCGGCAGGCCGCGGGCGACGAACCCGACGCGGCGATGACGCTGAGGCTCGCCCCCGACATGTATCCGCTCGCCGCCCAGGTGCGCTTCTCGTGTTTCCAGGCGATGGAGCCGGTTTACCGGCTGCGCGGCGAGCCGCTGCCGGCGGCATTGCTGGCCCTGCGCGAGGCGGGCTGGAACGCCGATGCGCAACCCGGTTCGCCGGCCGATGCACAGGCGATCATCGCCGGTACGCTCACCTTTCTCGGCGAACTCGCACCCGATGCGCTCGATGGCGCCGCCGCGCGGCCGATCGCGCTCGAACTGCCGAACGGGATCGCGTTCGACATGACGGGCGAACAGTACGCGCGCGACTGGGCGCTGCCGCAGTTCTACTTCCACGCGATCGCCGCGTACGCGATCCTGCGCCATCACGGCGTCGAACTCGGCAAGGCCGATTACGTGCCGCACATGCTCGCGTACGTGCGGCCGGGCACGATTCCGCAAGGGTGAGCCGCCCCCTCGGGCGCCGCGCAGCGACATGACACGGGCACTGTTCGTCTGCAGCCGCAACCGGCTGCGCAGCCCGACGGCCGAAGCTGTGTTCGCCGCGTGGCCCGGCATCGAAACCGACTCCGCGGGCCTCGCGCCCGACGCGGACGTGCGGCTCTCCGTCGAGCAACTCGACTGGGCGGACATCGTGTTCGTGATGGAGCGCGCGCACCAGGCGCGGCTGTCGGCGCAATTCGGCGCGCATCTGAAGCACCGGAAGATCGTCTGCCTCGACATTCCCGATCGCTATGCGTTCATGCAGCCCGAGTTGGTCGCGCTGCTCGAACGCAAGGCCGGCCCGTTCCTGCGCGCGTAATCGCCGCAATCGGTGCCCGAGCCGACATCGATCTCAGCGCAGCGGCCCGCTCGCGAACGCAGAAAAACAGTCGAGCCGCAGCAGCTCGATGATCTTGCGCGTCGGCACGCTGGCCTGCAGCGTGTCGAGCCGGTCGACGCTGAACCACTTGCAACGGGCGATCTCATTGCTGGCACGCGGCGTCAGGTGCGCCGGCACGTCGGCCACGAACACGTGATGCAGCTTCGTCAGCCCACCGAACTGCACCGCGTAGTCGAGCGCGAGCCCCTCCAGCCGCGTTTCCTCCGCGAGCTCCCGCTGCGCGGCCTGGAGCGGCGTCTCGCCGCGCCGGATCGTGCCGCCGGGCAGCGACCAGCGCGCCGCGGTGCGCGCGACCAGCAGCACGCTGCTGCGCTGGCGGCACACGATCGTGGCGCGTTCCTTGATGACGGCGAGGGTATCCGGCCCGGTGCTCATGTTCGGCAAAACAGGTGCTGAATCGTGGAGAAAAACCGGCGCCGGCCATGCGGGGGCCGGCAGCAGACGGCGACGGCATGCAGGCCGCCGCGCCGATGTTACCGGCCGTTCATGACAGTTCCGTGCACCGCGGTCGTGCCACGGACGACGGCTCACGCGTGCGTATAGATTCCGCTGCGCGCCGGCTTCGCGTGGCGCGAATGACGGCGCTTGTGAACGGCACGCCGGTGATGCGGCGACGGCGCGGTGACGTGCCGGCGTGCGGGCGCGGGCCGGGCGGTGGGCGCGGCAGCGTGCGGCGCCGCGCCCGATACCCCGGTTTGTCCCTCGCCGAAGTGGAAAGTCTGTTTTTGCGCGTGCGCGACGCCCAGCGTCGATGCGAGTACGAAGGCCGCCAGCCACAACCGTTTCATGAATATTTCGCCTTGTCATTGATGGGGATGAACATTGCCCGCCAGCTTAGCGAACGGCGGGGCGCGACCGCAACCGGCCCGTGTTCGGTGTCGTCCCCACTTGCACGCGGCGACGTTCTCCGCGCGGCAGCCGGGTCCGTCCGGGCTTGACAACACGATTCCCCAGTGTGAATATAAATTCATACACAAGAATTATTCGTCGAGTCCGGGAAGCCGCGTGCAAGCGCCGGGCCGCCGGAACCGGCAGTCCGATCAACCGGAACCAGGAGCGAGACGCATGGCGGAACACGAGCAGCAGGGCGCGCTGGCGGGATTGCGCATCATCGATCTGTCGCGGGTGCTGGGCGGCCCGTACGCGACCCAGATCCTCGCCGATCACGGCGCGGAGGTGATCAAGGTCGAACCGCCGTCCGGCGACGAGACGCGCACGTGGGGCCCGCCGTTCGACGGCGACACCGCGTCGTACTTCCTCGGCGTGAACCGCAACAAGCTCGGCATCGCGCTCGACCTGACGCAGCCGGCCGATCGCGAGCGGCTGCTCGGGCTGCTCGAACACGCGGACGCGCTCGTCGAGAACTTCAAGATCGGCACGATGGAGCGCTGGGGGCTCGGCTTCGACGCGCTGCATGCGCGGTTTCCGCGCCTCGTCTATTGCCGCGTGTCGGGTTTCGGCGCGGACGGCCCGCTCGGCGGGCTGCCGGGCTATGACGCGGCCGTGCAAGCGCTCGCCGGGCTGATGAGCGTCAACGGCGAAGCCGGTGGCGCGCCGCTGCGCGTCGGCGTGCCGATCGTCGATCTCGTCACGGGGCTGAACGCGGCGCTCGGCGTGCTGATGGCGCTGCGCGAACGCGACGCCAGCGGCCGCGGCCAGTTCGTCGAATCGACGCTGTTCGACTGCGCGCTGTCGATCCTGCATCCGCATACGCCGAACTTCTTCCATTCGGGCAACGCGCCCGTGCGCACCGGCAACGCGCATCCGAACATCACGCCGTACGACAGCTTTCCGACCGCGGGCGTCGACATCTTCCTGGCAGTCGGCAACAACGGGCAGTTCGCCGCGCTGTGCGACGTGCTCGGCACGCGCGACTGGCTCGACGATCCGCGTTTCGCGGACAACCGCGCGCGCAGCCAGCACCGCGCCGCGCTGCGCACGCTGCTCGAAACGGCGCTGGCCGCGCACGACGGCGCGACGCTCGCCGAACGACTGATGCGCCGCGGCGTGCCGTGCGCGCCCGTGCTCGGGCTCGATGCGGCGCTCGCCCACCCGCATGTCGCGCATCGGCGGATGAAGGTCGAGCTGGGCCGGCATCGCGGCATCGCGTCGCCGATCAAGCTCGGCCGCACGCCGGCTACGTACCGGCGCGCGCCGCCCGCGCTGAACGAACATGCGGCGCAGGTGTTCGCGGCCGACAACGACAACCGCCGGACCTGACCGGCATCGCGGCCGCCGGCCGTGCCGCATTGCGGCGCCCGGCCACGCGCCGCGCACACCATCATTCGGACATCACGCCGGCCCGCGCATCGACATGCCCGTCGATGCGCACCGGCTGAAGAGGAGACGCATCATGCTCGCATGGATCGGCGCGGTCGCCATCGTCGCGCTGTTCGGCCTGATCATCACGAAGCGGTTGTCGCCGCTCGTCGCGCTGATCGTCGTGCCGGTGGCCGCGTCGCTCGCGGCCGGTTTCGGGCTGCAGACCGGCAAGTTCGTCGTGCACGGCGTACAGAACATCGGCCCGATCGCCGGGATGTTCGTTTTTGCGATTCTATTTTTCGGAATCCTCACCGACGCGGGGATGCTCGACCCGATCATCGCCGGCGTGCTGCGCGTGATCGGCTGTCATCCGCCGCGCATCGTGATGGGCTCGGCGCTGCTCGCGCTGCTGATCCATCTCGACGGCTCGGGCGCCGTCACGTTTCTCGTCACGCTGCCCGCGATGATGCCGCTCTATACGCGGCTCGGGATGGATCGCCGCATTCTCGCGTGCGTCGCGTCGATGGCGGCCGGCGTCAACTTCCTGCCATGGGTCGGGCCGATGCTGCGCGCGTCGGCGGCGCTGCACATTCCCGGCTCGGCGATCTTCACGCCGATGATCCCGGTGCAGATCGTCGGGCTCGCGTTCGTGTTCGGCACCGCCTGGGTGCTTGGCGTACGCGAGGCGAAACGGCTCGGGCTCGACCGCGCCGGCGCGGCCGCGCTCGCGATCGCGCCGCGCGAGCTGACCGATGCCGAACGCGCGTTGCGCCGGCCGGGCCGCTTCGGGATCAACGTCGCGCTCACGCTCGTCGTGCTCGTCACGCTGGTGTCCGGCATCGTCGACCCGATGGTGATGTTCATGCTCGGCACGGTCGCCGCGCTCGTGATCAATTACCCGGACGTGCAGGCGCAGCGCGAACGGATCGACGCGCATGCGAAGGCCGCGCTGATGATGGCGAGCGTGCTGCTCGCGGCCGGCGCGTTCACCGGCATCATGTCCGGCACCGGGATGCTGAAGGCGATGGCCGAGGTCGTCGTCGCGCACGTGCCCGTCGAGCATGCGCGCCACATGCCGTTCGTGCTCGGGCTGCTGTCGATGCCGCTCAGCCTGCTGTTCGATCCCGATTCGTTCTACTTCGGCGTGCTGCCGGTGCTCGCGGAGAGCGGCAAGCTGCTCGGCGTGCCACCGATCCAGATGGCGCAGGCCGCGCTGCTCGGCCAGATGACGACCGGTTTTCCGGTCAGCCCGCTCACGCCCGCGACGTTCCTGATCGTCGGGCTGACCGGCGTCGAGCTCGCCGAGCACCAGAAATTCACGATTCCGTTCCTGTTCGCCGCCACCGTGCTGATGGTCTTCGCCGCGGTCGCGACGGGCGTGTTTCCATTGTGAGCGGCGCGGCCGTTCACGTTTTTTCGGGAGAGCAGTCCATGCAGTTCGACCTGACCGACGACCAGCGCGCGATCGAAAGCGCGATCGAGAAAATCTGCGAGCGCTTCGGCGACGACTACTGGCTCGAACGCGATCGCGCCGGCGGATTTCCGGCCGACTTCCACGCGGCGCTCGCCGAGGCCGGCTGGCTCGGCATCGCGATGGACCCGGCTTACGGCGGAGCCGGGCTCGGGATGACCGAGGCGGCGCTGATGATGCGCACGATCAGCGCGTCGGGCGCTGGCTTGTCCGGCGCATCGGCCGTCCACATGAACATCTTCGGGCTGAACCCGGTGCAGGTGTTCGGCAACGATGCGCAGAAGGCGCGCTTCCTGCCGCCGCTGATCGCCGGGCGCGACAAGGCGTGCTTCGCGGTGACGGAACCCGACGCCGGGCTCGACACCACGCACCTGACCACCCAGGCGCGCCGCGACGGCGATCACTACGTGCTGAGCGGGCGCAAGATCTGGATCTCGACCGCGCAGGTGGCGAACAAGATGCTGATCATCGCGCGCACGACGCCGCTCGACCAGGTCGCGAAGCCGACCGACGGGCTGAGCCTGTTCTATACCGATCTCGACCGTTCGCGCGTCGAGGTGCGCGAGATCGAGAAGATGGGCCGCAAGGCGGTCGATTCGAACATGCTGTTCATCGACAACCTGCGCGTGTCGCGCGACGACCTGATCGGCAACGAAGGCGACGGCTTCCGCTATCTGCTGCACGGCCTGAACCCCGAACGCATCCTGATCGCCGCGGAGGCGATCGGCCTCGGGCAGGCCGCGCTGCGCCGCGCGACGCAGTATGCGTGCGAGCGCGTGGTGTTCGGCCGGCCGATCGGGCAGAACCAGTCGATCCAGCATCCGCTCGCGCAGGCGTGGATGCAGCTCGAGGCCGCATGGCTGATGGTGATGAAGGCCGCGACGCGCTACGACGCGGGTCAATCGTGCGGCGCGGAGGCGAACGCGGCGAAATACCTCGGCGCGGAAGCCGCGTTCCAGGCCTGCCAGACGGCGATCGCGACGCACGGCGGGATGGGGTACGCGAAGGAATATCATGTCGAGCGCTATCTGCGCGAGTGTATGATTCCGAGGCTCGCGCCCGTGAGCCCGCAACTGATCCTGTGCTACATCGCGGAGAAGGTGCTCGGGCTGCCGAAGTCATACTGACCGTAGCGCCCCGGCGGCCCGCCCGGCGCGCGGTTTCCCGTTCCGAATCAAGCGCTCGTCATGGACGTCAAACTCGTTGCCCGCACGCTCGACCTGTTCGAGCTGTTCGCCGCCGAACGGCGGCCGCTGCCGCTCACCGAACTCGCGCGCCTGCTCAACGTGCCGGCGTCGAGCTGCCTCGCGATGGCGCGCACGCTCGTGAGCCGCGGCTACCTGTACGAAGTGCGCAAGCGCGGCGGCTACTACCCGACGCGGCGCCTGCAGACGGTCGCCGCCGCGATCGACGCGACCGATCCGGTCGTCGACATCGTGCATCCGCACCTCGTCGCGCTGCGCGACGCGAGCCGCGAAACCGCCGTGCTCGGCAAGATCCAGGGTGTGTCGGTCACGTACCTCGACGTCGTCGAATCGGAGCAGGCGATCCGCTATACGCGCCAGCCGGGCGAGCTGCGCCCGCTGCACGCGAACTCGATCGGCAAGGCGATCTTCGCGGAACTCGCGAGCGATACGCAGCAGGCGCTCGGCGCGCAACTGCCGTTCGAACGCTTCACCGATGCGACGGTGGCCGACCTGGCGGCGCTCGTCGCGCAGACCGCGCGGTTTCGCGAACTCGGCTGGGCCGAGAACTTCGGCGAGAGCGCGCCCGAGCTGTCGGCGCTCGCGGTGGCGCTGACGCTCGACGGCGACTGGTACGGGCTGTCGGTCGTCGGGCCGACCGAGCGGATTCGCCAGCATCGCGACAAGCATGCGGCGCTGCTCGTCGACGCGAAGGCACGGCTGCTGGCCGAGCACGCGCGCGGGTAGGGCAATGGCACGCGCCGGCGCCGGCAGCGGGCCGTCGCCGGCGTTCAGTCCTGCCACGCCGGAAACGGCCCGCCGTACGTCACGCGCGAGCGCGTCGCAACGTCACGACTTCACCCACACGCCGCCCGCGCTCGGGTTGTCGCCCTGCGTCCACCATTTCGCGCAATACTTCGCGCCCTGGTACGTCACGCACGTGCCGCCCTGGTAGGCGGTCGTCGCCGACCACGCGGGCGTGCCGCCGCCGATCGGCTTCCACACGGCCGCCTGGCCGGGCACGTCGCCCTGCGTCCACCACTGCGCCTGATACGTCGTGCCCTGGTAGGTGACCGTCGCGCCGGCCGTATAGACCTGGCCGGCCGCCCACGGTGCGCCCGGCTGCGGCGTACCGCCGTCCGAGCCGCCGCCGTAGTTCGGGTCCTGCGTGACGCCCGCGCCCCACTTGCCGTCGAGCTTCTTGAAGATCGCCGCGAACGCGTACGGCTGCTGCGCGACGCCCGAGCAGGTCGGCGATGCATACGTGCCGCCGGACGGGCACGCCTGATCGCGGCCGACCGACCAGTTGCCGAAGAAACCGTAGCCGTTCGCGATTGCCGCGTTCAGCACGGTCTGCGCATTCGCGAGCGTAAACGTTTCGCCTTGCACGTCGTTCACGCCGATCATCGGCGTGACGCCGACCATCTGCCACAGCTGCGCGTTGGTCTTCGGCTGGCCGGCCGACTTGAACGCCGTGTCGAGCTGCGAGTAGAGCGCCTGCGCGGCGCTGATCGCGGCGGCGCCCATGTCGATGTTCGCGGGGCCGTAATCCATCGCCATCACGTTGACCGCATCGAACGTGGTCTTGTTCGCGATGGCCGCGTTGACGACGTTCACGCCGTCCTGGGTGAGCCCGGTCGGCATCGTCGGCAGCGTCAGCGTCACGTGCAGCGGCTTGCCTTTCGCCGCGTAGTCGGCCTGCAGTTGCGCGACCGCCTGGAAGTTGCGCGCGACCGCAGCCGTGTCCTGCTGCGACGCGCCCTCGATGTCGAAATCGATATGCGTGAGGCCGTACGTGTCGATCACCGTCTGGTACGCGCTCTTCAGCGCGGGAACCGTCGAGCAGGCCTGCATCAGCGGCGTGCCGTTCGCGCCGCCGAACGACACGGCGACTTCGCCGCCTTTCGCGCGGTAGCTCGCGATCGACGTGGACAGCGCGGTCAGCAGCCCGCCGCTCGCGCCGTTGCCGATCGGCTGCACGCCGCCCCACGACGGCACGCAGCCGTTGCCCGCGACCACGAACGCGAGCGTGAACTGCTGGATGCCCTGGCGCACGCCGATCTGATCGACCAACGGTGTCGGATAGAGCGTCACGTCGACAAAGGGTGCATAGACGCCGGCACCGTGCGACACGCTCGCCATCGCGAGCAGACAACCCGCGGCAAACGCACGCGGAACGAAACGCGGCAACACATTGTTGTTCATTCTGTGTTCTCCAAGTGGAAGAGGGATACGCTGGCCTGCGTATCGCCGCCGATGGGCAGGCACCTGTCCCGTCGGCGGCGTGCCTATCTTGGAGTATTCGCGTCGAATAGGGAATTTAGGGATACTTCTTTTTGTTATTCGATTCCCGATACGTAACGATCTTGCCGATTCGGTCGCGTTGCGAAACGCGGGGCGGGCACTTTTTCCGGCTGCTCGCGCCATGGCGCGCGGATGGACCGGTTCCAGCGAACCGGTGATGCACCGGCATACCGCTCAGCGGCTCGTGTGCGTCGGCATTCACGCGAGCAGCGCCGGATTTCAATACGCGCGCCGCGGCGTTCAGCGATACCAGCGCGGCGTATAGACCCATTCGCGTGCGTTGCCGATCGCGAAGCGCCGCGTCGTCGACGAGCCGACGATCACCATCGTGCGCATGTCGACCTGGTCGCCGCGCAGCGCGCCGAGAGTCGTGGTCGAAAGCGTCGCGCCCGGCCGGCCGATGTCGCGGCCGAGCACGACCACCGTATCGGCCGCACGATGCGCGCGCACGATGTCGAGCGCACGGTCGAGCTGCCACGGCCGCGCGCGCGAAATCGGGTTGTAGAACGCCATCACGAGATCGGCTTGCGCCGCGTGTTGCAGGCGCGTCTCGATCACGCCCCACGGCTTCAGGTTGTCCGACAGCGAGATCGCGCAGAAATCGTGGCCGAGCGGTGCGCCGGCCTGCGCGGCGGTGGCGAGCGACGCCGAGATGCCGGGCTCCACGCGCAGGTCGACCGCGGCCCATTGCGGGTCGCGCGCTTCGTCGAGCGCTTCGAGCACGGCCGCGGCCATCGCGAAGACGCCGGGGTCGCCCGACGAGACGACCGCGACGCGCCGGCCCTCGGCCGCCAGTTCGAACGCATGGCGCGCGCGCTGCATTTCCTCGCGATTGTCGGTGCCGTGCACGCGCTGGTCTGCCCGAAACGGGCCGGCCATGTTCACGTAGGTCGTATAGCCGAGGATGTCGGTCGCGTCCGCGAGCGCCGCGCGCGCGGCCGGCGTGAGCCATGCGGCGCCGCCCGGGCCGAGACCGAGCACCGTCAGGCGGCCGCGCGCACGGCCGAGCGTGGCGGGGTCGACCGGCTGCGATGCGACCGCGCACGCGAGACCGTGCGATGCCGCACGCATCGTGTGGGTGACGCGCAGCGCGCGGCCGAGCAGCGTGCTGGCGTCGGCAGGCGCGTCGCGATCGCCATCGACGAAACGCAGCGGCACGTCGAGCGTGCTCGCCGCTTCTTCCAATGCGGGTTCGCCGATCGCCGACGACGGCGCGACGATGGCCGCGAGCGCCAGCCGTGCGAGGCCCTGTGCGTCGAGCATGGCTTCGATGCGTGCGGCAAGCGCTTCGCCTGCATGCACGGCATCCGCGGCAACACCAACCACCACGCTGCGCGGATGAATCACGAGCTCGTCGCGCGCGCCGCGCCACGCATCGGGCGTCACGCGAATCGCGTGCGCGGCCGCGGTATCACGGGGCAGCGCGACGTCGTCGAGCCACGGCGCCGCGCCGTCGACGCGCGTCGACGCGCCCGCGAGCAGGTCGGACACGAAGCGCTTGCCCTGCGCGAGATCGGCGAGCGCATAGCCTTCCGGCGGATTGAGCACGCACGCGCCGAAGCGCAGTTCGCCGCTCGTCGTGATCGCCGGCGCGACGCCAACGCATTCGGCGATTTCGCGCGCGATCACGTTGACGCCGGTCAGTCCGCCGAGCAGCGGCACGACGGCCGAGCCGTCCTCCGCGACCGCGAGCACCGGCGGCTCGACGCCCTTGTCGGCGAGCGCGGGCGCGAGGCAGCGGATCACGATGCCGGCCGCGCACAGCGCGACGATCGGCAGGCCGCGCGCATAGAGTTCACGCAGGTGCGCGCCGAGTTCGTCGAACGGCACGTCGGCGTCGGCGTCGACGCGCGACGCGAGACCGTGCACCCGGGCGCCCGGATAACGCGCCTGGATGCGTCGCGCGGTATCGAGCGCGCCCGCGCCGAGGATCACGATCGCGGGCGGGGTCATCATCCTTGCCATTTTTCCCCCGGCACGACGAGCAGCGAGAAATACGGCGACGCCATCGGATCGACCTCGTCGAGCGGCACGATGCGCTGGTTCGCCATCGTCGCGCGCTCGACGTACAGCGCGCGCTTCGCGAGCCCGAGTTCGTCGAGCACGCGCCGCACCTTGTCGAAATTGCGGCCGAGCTTCATCACGACGGCCGCGTCGGCCCGCGCGAGCCGCTCGCGCAGTTCATGCTCGGGCAGCACGCCCGACAGCACCGACAGGCTCTGGTTGCGATAGACGAGCGGCTGGCCGAGCACGGCCGTGCCGCCGAGCATCGCGCATACGCCCGGGATCACCTCGGTGTCGTAACGCGGTGCGAGGCGGTCGTGCAGGTACATGTACGAACCGTAGAAGAACGGATCGCCTTCGCAGATCACCGCGACGTCACGGCCCGCATCGAGGTGCGCCGCGACGATCTCGGCCGCGGTGTCGTAGAAATCGGCGATCACCGTCTCGTAGCAGAGCGGCGGCGGCAGTGCCTCGGTCGTCACCGGGTAGACCAGCGGCAGCTGCGTCTGCCCGTCGAGCAGGTGCGCTTCGACGATGCCGTACGCGTTGCCTTTCTTGCCCTTCGCGACGAAATACGCGACCACCGGCGCCGCCTGCAGCACGCGTAGCGCCTTGATCGTCATCAGCTCGGGATCGCCGGGGCCGACGCCGACCCCGAACAGCTGTCCACGCGTGGTCGTCATTCGACCTCCGTTGCAAGCGCATTGACCGCGGCGGCGGCCATCGCGCTGCCGCCGCGCCGGCCGAGCAGCGCGACGTACGGCACGCCGCGGCTGTCGGCGTCGAGCATCGCCTTCGATTCGGCCGCGCCGATGAAGCCGACCGGGAAACCGAGGATCAGCGCGGGCCGCGGCGCGCCGGCGTCGATCATGTCGAGCAGGTGGAACAGCGCCGTCGGCGCATTGCCGATCACGACGACGCTGCCCGCGAGATGCGGGCGCCACAGTTCGAGCGCGGCGGCCGAACGCGTGTTGCCGAGGTCGCGCGCGAGGTCGGGCACCTCCGGCTCGCCGAGCGTGCAGATCACGCGGTTGGCCGCCGGCAGCCGCGCACGCGTGATGCCCTCGGCGACCATCCTCGCATCGCACAGGATCGGCGCGCCGGCCGCGAGCGCCGTGCGGCCGGCCGTGCCGGCGCCGGCCGAGAAGCGCAGGTCGTACACGACGTCGACCATCCCGCACGCGTGGATCACGCGCACCGCGAGTTTCTCGAGATCGGGCGGAATCTGCGACAGGTCGGCCTCGGCGCGGATCGTCGCGAACGACTGGCGGTAGATTTCCTGCCCGTCGCGAATGTAGTCAAGCATCGGTGGTGTCCTGGCTGTGCCGCGCGTCCATGAGTCGGACCGCGGCCTGGTCGATCGTCAGATGGCGCGCGAGCGGGGCGCCGAGGCCCGCGGCCGCGTCGCGCCGGTAAAGGTCGTAGTGCGCGGGCGCCACCGCGACGAGCGTATGCGCGGCGGGATGCGGCAGCGCACAGTGGCGCTCGCAACCGGTCAGGTGCACGTCGAGCGGATGGCCGACGCGCGCGGCGAGCGCGAGCGCATCGTGTTTCGTATCGGCGCGCGCTTTCGCGCAGCCGGCGCTGCCGGTGCAGGCGACGAGTGTCGCGAGCGGGTCGGACGTTGCGCACACGAGGCCGAGCGACGCGAGTGCTGCGCGCATCGCCGCCGCGCGTTCGTTCGGCACGCCGTGCATGAACACGCCTTGCCACGGCGTCATCGACAGCGTGCCGTCGCCGTCGGCCTCGGCCAGTGCGGCGAGCCGATCCAGTTGCGCCGCGTCGAGCCGCCCGAGTACAAATTGCGCGCCCACGCTGCAGCGCGCCGCGTCGCGCGACGGAGCCGCGCCGAAACGCAAGGCGGGGTCGGCACGCGTGCGCCGCCAGTCGGCAAGCGCCGGATCGGCCGCGAGCGGGAAGGGCAGGTAGTGCGCGGCGCGCGCGAGCAGCGTGCGTTCGTCGCACGTCGCCAGCAACGCGCGCATCCGCGTGACGTCGGCCGGCGCGAGATCGAGGAACGCGAGCAGCAGCGCGCGCACCAATGCGGCGCCCTGTTCCGGCGACACGTCGACCGCAGCGGGCCGGTCGCCGTGCGCGACCGGCGGACAGCCGGCCAGCCCCGCCGCGAGACGTACCGCGCCGTCGGCGCGGCGCCATGCGGCCAGCCAGATGTCGTGCGGATGATCGAGCGCCGCGACCGCTTCGCCGCCATCGAGCTGGATCGAGAATTTCGGCGACAGTTCACCGCGGCGCGGCTCGCTCGCCAGCATGTCGAGCAGCGGCACGGCCAGCGCGTGGCTATCGACGAGCGCGGCCGGGTCGTGCCCGGCGAGCGGGCTCAGCAGCACGTTGCGAACATCGTCGCTCGCCGCGAGCGCGGCCGTATCGTCGGTGACGTTGCCGGCGCTTGCGCGCGGGCCGAGCCCTGCGTCGAGCAACGCGTGCGCGAGCGCATCGGCCGCGTCGTCGCGAATGCCGCGCAACTGGAGATTCGCGCGATTGGTCGCATCGATCGCGCCGGACCCGTACCGGCGCGCGGCGGCGGCGATCGCGCGTGCCTGATGTGCGTCGAGCCGGCCGCCCGGCAGCTTGATCCGGCACAGCCCGCCGTCGGCGGCCGCGACCACGCGCACGAGCCCCGGGCAGGCCGACGGGCGCACGACGGGCGACGCAAGAATCGAAGCGGGGGCGGAATTCAACGGGATACCGGGACAGTGTGTGGCGCCGCGGCCAACGCATCGGTACACCCCGCCCGACGCCGACTGGCACGCACGCACTTTCTGGCCGGCAGGTCTCCTGGCTGACAGGTCGGCGCCGGCTCCCGGCCTTCCCGGTGAAACCAGTGGCATGAGGGGGAGCTCGGCTCGCTGTCTACAGTTGCGGGGGCAGCCACAGCGGCGCGCGGGGCGCCCTGTGTTCCCTCTTCGGCCCCGAAGGGCACCGGCGAACGAACGGCCGTAGGATACCCGATTTCGGCCGCGATTCGCGACCGGTCGGCCGTTCGCGGCGGGTGAAGCGGGCAGCGGCCGGGCGCGGGTGGGCCGGCAGATGAAACGCGAGGTGGAACACGGTACCATGCCGTTTTTCGCAATGCGGACGGCTGCACCGGCGCTTTCACGGCCGCGCGGCGACACGATGGAATTGAACGATGGGGAAGGGTGCATGACGGCGTGGCTGACGGTAGTGGGCATCGGCGACGACGGTTACGCGGGGCTCGGACGCCACGCGCGGCGCGCGCTGCTCGATGCGACGCACGTGGTCGGCGCGACCCGGCATCTCGACATGCTGCCCGCGCGGCTGCGGGCGACGCGCGAAGCATGGCCGTCGCCGTTCGACCTGTCGGGGCTGCTCGCCCGCCGCGGCGCGCCCGTGTGCGTGCTCGCGAGCGGCGACCCGATGCTGTTCGGCGTCGGCGCGACGCTCGCCCGCCAGCTTTCTCCCGACGAATGGCGCGTGCTGCCCGCGCCGTCATCGCTATCGCTCGCCGCGGCGCGTCTCGGCTGGGCGCTGCAGGACGTCGGCGCGGTTTCGCTCGTCGGGCGTCCGCTCGCGACGCTGGCCCGCCATCTGCTGCCGGGCCGGCGCCTGTTCGTGCTGAGCGCCGACGGCCGCACGCCGGCCGCCGTCGCGGCCGAACTCGCCGCCCGCGGCTTCGGGCCGACGCGCGTCAGCGTGTTCGAACACCTCGGCGGCCCGCTCGAGCGACGGATCGATGGCCTCGCGCAAGACTGGCACGTCGACGAAACCGCCGCGCTCAACCTCGTCGCGCTCGATTGCCGGGCGGGCCCCGACGCGCCGCGCCGCGCGCTCACGCCCGGCCTGCCCGACGATGCGTACCGCCACGACGGCCAGCTCACCAAGCGCGACCTGCGTGCGATGACGCTCGGGCGTCTCGCGCCCGCGCCCGGTGAACTGCTGTGGGACGTCGGCGCCGGCAGCGGCTCGATCGGCATCGAATGGATGCGCGCGCATCCATCCTGCCAGGCGATCGCGATCGAAGCGCATGCGGAGCGGCAGCGCTTCATCGAACACAACCGCGATACGCTCGGTGTGCCGGGCCTGCAACTCGTCGCGGGCCGTGCGCCCGATGCGCTCGCGGGGCTCGCCGCGCCCAACGCGATCTTCATCGGCGGCGGCGCGACGGCGCCCGGCGTGCTCGACGCGTGCTGGACTTCGTTGAAACCCGGCGGCCGGCTGGTCGCCAACGCGGTCACGCTGCAGGGCGAGATGGCGCTCGCCGCGTGGCGCGACGCGCATGGCGGCACGCTCACGCGCGTGTCGTTCGCGCATGCCGAACCGCTCGGCCGCTTCGACACGTGGCGGCAGCCGTTGCCGGTCACGCTGTACGACGTGCGCAAGCCCGACACGGCAGACGCGACCGACACGGCCGGCTCGTCGAATCCGTCGAACGCAACGGACGCGTGATGCGCGACGAAACCCCCGAACAACCCGCGCCGCTGCGCTTCGGCTACACGACCGGCAGCTGCGCGACCGCGACGTCCCTCGCGGCAGCGCGGCTGCTGCTCGCGGGTCACGCGGACGACGCGGTCGAGATCGTGCTGCCGAAGGGGCAGCGCGTGATGATGCGGCTCGAGTTCTGCCGCACGACCGCCGACGGCGCCGAAGCCGGCACGATCAAGGATGCCGGCGACGATCCGGACGTCACGCATGGCGCGCTGATCTTCGCGCGCGTCGCGCTCGCGGCGGCGCCCGGCGTGCGCTTTCATGCCGGGCCGGGCGTCGGCACGGTCACGCGCGCGGGGCTGACGTTGCCGGTCGGCGAACCGGCGATCAATCCGGTGCCGCGCCAGATGATGACTACCCACCTCGAGGCGCTCGCCGCTGAACACGGCTACGCGGGCGGCTTCGACGTGACGATCGGCGTCGAAGGCGGCGAGATGCTCGCGCTGAAGACGATGAACCCACGCCTGGGCATCGTCGGCGGCCTGTCGATCCTCGGCACGACCGGCATCGTGCGGCCGTTCTCGTGTTCGGCCTATATCGCGTCGATTCATCAGGGCATCGAAGTCGCACGGGCGAACGGCATCGCGCATATCGCCGCCTGCACGGGCAACGCCAGCGAGGACGCGATGCGCGCGCACTACCAGTTGCCCGACATGGCGCTGATCGAGATGGGCGATTTCGCGGGCGCGGTGCTCAAGCACCTGCGGCGTGCGCCGGTCGCGCGCCTGTCGATGTGCGGCGGCTTCGGCAAGCTGAGCAAGCTCGCGGCCGGCCATCTCGACCTGCACAGCCGCCATTCGAGCATCGACCTGCCGCTGCTCGCGCAGTGGGCGGCCGAAGCCGGCGCGAACGAGGCGCTGCAGGCCGCGATGCGCGCGGCGAACACCAGCCAGGAAGCGTTGAAACTGGCGCAGGCAGACGGCGTGCCGCTTGGTGACCTCGTCTGCGCGCATGCGCTGCGGGTGGCACGCAACATCGTGCCGCCGTCGGTCACGGTCGAGATGTTCGCGATCGACCGGCAGGGCCGCTTCGTCGGGGTGGCGCGATGAGCCCGCGCATCCTGCTGCTCGGCGGCACCGGCGATGCGCTGAAGATCGCGCGCGCGCTCGGCCCGCATCATGTCTACAGTCTCGCCGGACTCGGCAAGACGCCCGACGATCTGCGCTGCGACGTGCGCGTCGGCGGTTTCGGCGGCGCAGCCGGGCTGACCGCGTATCTGCGCGACGCGGGTATCGGCCTCGTGATCGACGCAACCCATCCGTATGCCGCGCGAATCAGCGCGAACGCCGCGGCGGCGACGCGCGACACGGGCGTGCCTTTATGGGCGCTGCGCCGCGCGCCGTGGACGCCGCAACCGGGCGACGACTGGCGCATGGTCGACGATTGGGCCGGTATCGAGGCCGCGCTCGCGCCGTTCAGGCGCCCGCTGTTCACACTCGGCCGCGAACCGCTCGCGCATCTCGACGCGATTCCGCCACACCAGTTCTGGCTCGTGCGCTGCCTCGATGCGCATCCCGGCAACGCCCGTGCGCAGGTCGTCGCCGCGCGCGGGCCGTTCACGCTCGACGGCGAGCGCGCGTTGTTCGCGCTGGCGGGCATCGACGTCGTCGTCAGCAAGAACAGCGGCGGCGCGGCCACCGAGGCCAAGCTCGACGTCGCGCGCGAACGCAGGCTGCCGGTCGTGATGCTGCGCCGGCCGCCGCTGCCCGATGCCGACCGCGCGTTCGACTCGGTCACGGCACTCATCGACGCACTCGATCCGGCCGCGCGCGCCTGACGTGGCGCAGCGGTCACCCAACGCATTGACGGAGAAATTTCGATGACGGTGTATTTCATCGGCGCGGGCCCAGGCGACCCGGAGCTGATCACGGTGAAGGGCCAGCGCCTCGTGCGCACCTGCCCGGTGATCCTGTATGCGGGTTCGCTCGTGCCGGCCGCCGTGCTCGACGGTCATCGCGCGGAGCAGGTCGTCAACACGGCCGAACTCGACCTCGACGCGATCGTCGCGCTGCTCGCGGCCGCGCATGCGAAAGGGCAGGACGTCGCGCGCGTGCATTCGGGCGACCCGTCGCTGTATGGTGCGATCGGCGAGCAGATCCGCCGCCTGAAAGCACTCGGGATTCCGTACGAAATCGTGCCGGGTGTGACGGCCACGGCCGCGTGCGCGGCGACGCTCGGCGTCGAGCTGACGCTGCCGGGCGTCGCGCAAACGGTGATCCTCACGCGTTTCGCGGGCAAGACGACGATGCCGGAAGGCGAAGCGCTCGGCGCACTCGCCGCGCATCGTGCGACGCTCGCGATCCATCTCGGCGTGCGCCATCTCGCGCGTATCGTCGACGAAGTGCTGCCGCATTACGGCGCCGATTGCCCGGTGGCGGTGATCTATCGCGCAAGCTGGCCCGACGAGGAACGCGTGACGGGCACGCTGGCCGACATCGTCGGCAAGGTGCAGGGCACGCAGATCGCGCGCACCGCGCTGATCCTGATCGGGCGCGTGCTCGACGCCGAAGGGTTCGCGGATTCGACGCTGTACGCGAGCGCGGGCTGAACCCGCCTGCGCCCGCGCAGTTGGCCCGCGGCGCCGCTCAGGCCCGCGCGACGTGCCGCGCCAGCTTCGGTGCAAACCCGGCTGCGAGCACGAACAGCACGACACACAGGCATGCCATCGCGATCCACGCGGGCGTCAGGTCCGCGAGACGCTGGCGCACGATGCCGGCCGCGAACGGAAACACGCCGGCAATCAGGTAGCCGACACCCTGCACGAACCCCGTCAGCGACGCGGCATCGGCCGGCGTGGCCGCATGGTCGACCGTGACGATCAACGACAGCGGAAACAGCGCGCCGATCCCCGCACCGAGCAGCAGGGCAGCCGGCAACGCGAGCGCGTCGGGCGCGGCCAGCATCACCAGCAAGCCGACGAACAGCGACGCGATCGCCGCATGCAGCGCCGGCCGGCGATCGGGCACGCGGTCGATCGTCGCGGAAATAGTCATCCCCGCGACGACTTCCGCAAGCGTCACGCCGCCGAGCAGGCTGCCGGCCGCGGTCGGCGACCAGCCGAGCCGCATGTAGTACGGCGGCAGCCACGCGAGCACGAGCGTGTAAGCGCCGGTCGCGATGCCGAAGAACAGCGCGAGCCGCCATGCGCGCGGCGAACGCGACGGCCGCGCATTCGATACCGACGCGGGCCCGACGGCAAGCGTGTCGCCGCCCCGGCTGGCCAGTGGCCAGGCCAGTGCGGCGAGCGCCGCCGGCAACGCCCAGCCCGCGAGCGCGGCGAGCCAGCCCCAGCGCGCCGCGGCGAACGGCGCGACGACGCTCGCGAGCACCGCGCCGCCCATGATCGACGTCGAATAGACACCCATCGCGCCGCCGATGCGCGTCGCGAAATGCGCCTTCACGAAGCCGGGCAACAGCGCCTGCACCATCGCGATCCCGACACCCGCGCAGCACGCGCTCGCGAGCAGCAGCCATGCGTGCTGCGCCCCGACGCGCGATGCGCACGCCAGCCCGATCAATGCGACGCCGAGCCACACGCCGCCCGCGATCCCGATGATGCGCTGCAGGCGCCGCGCGCTCAGCGCGCCGAGGCCCATCAGCAGGATCGGGATCGTCGTCAGCAGGCTGGCCGCGCCGTCGCCGATCCCCGTCGCGCGCTGGATCATGTCGAGCAGCGGCCCGACCGCGGCGAGCGCCGGCCGCAGGTTCAACCCGACGAGCACGATCGCGGCGAGCCGCCATCCGGGGGAAGTGAAGCGATTCATCGCAAGGCCCTCGATATCGATGCGCGACTGCCGGTGAGGCGCCGCGCGTTTTTCAGGTAAAGTATCTCGACATCAAGATAAATGGTGATTTATCTCGACGTCAAGATAACTGGTAGGCCGAGGAGGGTTAATGGATCGAGCCGAGCATGCGCTCGCGCAATGGCGCGCCGAGCGCCCGGATCTCGACGCAACGTCGATGGTGGTGATGGGGAGGTTGCAGGAAGCCGCGCTCGTGATCGCGCGCGACCGTCTCAATCCGCTGTTCGCGCGCTACGGCATGCAGCCGGGCGAATTCGACGTGCTCGCGACGCTGCGGCGCAGCGGTGCGCCGTTCGCGCTGACGCCGACCGCGCTGTACGACGCGCTGATGATGTCGTCGGGCGGGATGACCGCGCGCATCGACCGGCTGCAGAAGGCGGGGTGGGTCGATCGCCGGCCGAACCCGGCCGACGGGCGCGGCACGCTCGTCGCGCTGACCGATGCCGGGCGGGCGTTGATCGACGAGGCCGTCGTCGCGCATATCGACAACCAGCGCGCATTGCTGGCCACGTTGTCGGCGGCGGAACAGGCGCAGTTGTCGGAACTGCTGGGGAAGTTGCTGGCGGGGTTGGGAGGTGCGACGCGGGAAGGGGAGGAAGAGAAGTCGCGTTGAAGAATGCGTGATGGAAACGTACGCGCCGGGAAAAAGGTCTTGGTGAATTTTTGTGGACGTCGCATGCCGACCCTTCTCTGTCGTTCGCCGCAGGACCTCGACAAAGGCGGCTTATGACGGTACAACGGTCATCGCACCTGTCCGGACGTTCGAAGACACGGCTGAGTTAGTCGGGGTCGGGACGACCCCTCGCTTCAACCCGACCACCCCGCCCGCCTGTAATCGCTTGGAGACACTCCGGACACCCGTTTGAACGCGCTGCTAAATGCGCTTTCGGATGCGTAACCTAACCTCGCCGCGAGAATGGCAATCGGCAGTTTCTCGTCGGTTAACGCCTGCTTTGCCATACGCATGCGCCACTGCGTGAGCCACGTGAGCGGAGCCATGCCCGCAACCGACCTGAAATGTACGCAAAACGCCGTGCGCGACATTGCTGATGCGGCCGCAAGCTCATCCAGTCGCCATGCCCGGCCGGGATCGCCATGCATCAACCGTAGCGCGGGCGCAAGCCGTCTGTCGCCGATGGCGCGCAGCCAGCCGTTGGGGATTGCCGTGCTGGTGTCGAGATGGACGCGCAGCATTTCGACGAACATCAACTGCGCAAGGTAGGTCGAAGCAAGGCCGCTGCCCGGCAAACCCGACGCGAATTCCTTGACGAGCTGGGCAAGCAGCCATCGAAGGACGGCCGCCTGCTCGCAGTCCGCGCGGATGTGTATCAGCGATGGCAGGACGTCGACCAGCAGCGCGTCGTTTGAGGGCGCGAGCCTGACGTGTCCGCCGATCTGCGTACAACCATTGCCGTCGCCGATCGTCGCAGTCCGAGTTCGCTCGCCGGAGAACACTGTTGCCGCGTCGACCGGATCCGCGTCCGGATCGCTTGCGAGGACAAACGCGTGTTCGCCCGTCAGCAGAAAGACGTCGCCTTCGCCGACCGCGACCGGCTCCGTCTGCGCATCAATGCAAAGCCAGCAGTTGCCCTTGACCAGTGCGAAGAACTTGAGCTTTTTCGGCTGCGGAAAGCGGATCGCCCACGTGCCCCCCGCAGAGAAACTACCGGCCACGACGGGCTGGGTACCGAGCAGCCGGAGGATAGCCGAGAGCGGGTCGTCCTCGATATTTGAACTCATGCGACAGTATTCCGAACGTTTGATGATTCATCGTACCGGGATTTGAGCCCACACTGCGTACATCATTGTTCGTCCAGGGAAATACCATGATGACGCCACAAAAGCCACTGGGTTCGGGTTTCGGAGCCGCCACCACCGCCGACGAGGTCATCGCCGGCATCGATCTTGCCGGTAAGACGGCGATCGTGACCGGGGGCTATTCCGGCCTCGGACGCGAAACCGCCCGGGTTTTGCGCGCGGCCGGCGCACGCGTAATTGTTCCCGCGCGCGATCTGCGCCGCGCCAGCGAGGCACTGGCCGGCATCGACGTGGAAATCGCGCCGATGGATTTGCTCGATCCGCCCTCAATCGATGCCTTTGCGGCGGCGTTCCTCGAATCGACTCCAGCGCTGCACATGCTGATCAACAGCGCCGCGATCATGGCCGTGCCGGAATTGACGCGCGACGCGCGCGGGTACGAGTCTCAGTTCGCGACCAACCATCTCGGCCACCTGCAACTCACGATGCGGCTCCTGCCGCTGCTGCGCAAGGCGGAAGGTGCTCGCGTGGTGTCGGTTTCGTCGATTGGGCACCGTTATTCGCCGGTGGTTTTCGACGACCCGCATTTCGAGCGTCGCGCGTACACGCCGTGGGCAGCGTATGGGCAAGCGAAGACCGCCAATATCCTCTTCGCCGTTGCGCTCGATCAGCGCGAAAAGGAACACGGAATCCGCGCGTTTTCGCTGCACCCGGGAGCTATTGTCGAGACCGGGCTGGGGAAATACATTACGCGCGAGCAGCTGATCGCCGCAGGTGTCCTTGATGAACAAGGCAAGCCCGTGCGCGATCCGGCGAGGCAACTCAAAACTGTCGGACAGGGAGCCGCCACCCAGGTCTGGTGTGCAACGAGTCCACAATTGAATGGCATGGGCGGCGTATATTGCGAAAACGTCGACATTGCTTCGGTGATGATGCAGGAACCGGAGAAGATGGATATGTCGGATGCAATGCGACTTACGGGCGTATTACCCTATGCCGTCGACTCTGGATTCGCCGATGACCTATGGGCACTCAGCGAGCGACTTCTCAGCGTCTAGTGGAAGCTGCTACTACTTGCCAGATTCGGCTCTTCGGTTTTTTATGGGGCTGTCTCATCATGACTGGCGACGAACCGTTACTTGTTACGAAGCAGCCATTCGAGCGTCGTCGTCAGCGTGCATGCCTATGGCAGCAGCTGGCCGAACACCGACAGTGTTCCCAGCGTTCCCCGAAAATTCGTGACGAGCAAAAAAATGCCCACCGCGCATTGCGGTGGGCCTGACTCGAGCGTGGCGCGGGCCGCGGACGGCATGCCCGCTGCCGCCCGGTCACTCAGCCCCGCGCCGGAATATTGAGCCCCCGCGCAACAGCCGGCCGCTCAACAAACGCGTCGAGCACCCGCTTGACGTGCCGGAATTCGCCGAAGCCGACCAGATCGCCCGCCTCATAGAAACCGACCAGGTTACGCACCCACGGGAAGATCGCGATGTCCGCGATCGTATAGGTATCGCCCATCACCCACTGGCGATTCGCGAGATGCGCGTCGAGCACGCCGAGCAGGCGCTTCGATTCGGCGACGTAACGGTCGCGCGGGCGCTTGTCCTCATAATCGCGCCCGGCGAACTTGTGGAAGAAGCCGAGCTGGCCGAACATCGGCCCGATGCCGCCCATCTGGAACATCACCCACTGGATCGTCTCGTAGCGGCCCGCGAGATCCTGCGGGATCAGCTGGCCCGTCTTGTCCGCGAGATAGATCAGGATCGCGCCCGATTCGAACAGCGGCAGCGGCTGGTCGTCGGGGCCGTTCGGATCGATGATCGCGGGGATCTTGTTGTTCGGGTTCAGCGACAGGAATTCGGGCGAGAACTGGTCGTTCGTGTCGAAACGCACGAGGTGCGGCTCGTACGGCAGGCCGGTTTCCTCGAGCATGATCGACACCTTGACGCCGTTCGGCGTCGGCAGCGAGTAGAGCTGGAGGCGGTCGGGATGCTGGGCCGGCCACTTTTGCGTGATCGGGAAGGCGGACAGGTCGGGCATGAAGGTTCGCTCGTCGAAGTGAATGATCCGCGCTCCGCCCGTGCCGCCGCGCTCGCGCACGGTTCGCGGCGCGGCGGCAGGGCGGAGCGCGCCGAAAGCGCCCACTGTAGCCGATCCGGGGAATCGATGCAGGGGTCGGCCAGCCGCCGGTGGTTCGGCACAATAGCCGTGTTTGGCGCCGCTCACGGTGCCGCAAGACACGGCGGGCAACGTATCTCCGGCGGCCGCCGGACCGCATACGGCCCGACGCGTTCCGCCTCCCACCGAGATACGACGTCCTAACACACCCGGCCAAAAGACTCCGCCACCGCCGACAAACTCCACCACCGCACATTTCCTCGACAAACGGAAGCTTTTTGTCAGGGAAAGTCCCGCCCCGAGTTCGGTGGTTTTTTGTTGACCGACATCGTATAACGCCGTCATGATTTCCTGACAAGAAAGGTCCCATCCACCGACCGAAGTGAGGAGACATGAACACCATCCCGATCGCTCGCCGTGTCCGCCGGATCGCACTCGCAATGGGCTTCACGCTGTCGGCCGCCTCAGCCGTTGCCGCCCCCGTATCGCTGAACATCGTCGACGTCGCCGGCAACCTGCAGCTCACGCAGAAGGCCATCGAGGCGTTCAAGGAGAAGAACCCGGGTCTCGTCGCGAACGTCACGTTCACGAACGCGCCCGCGCCGCAGTTGCCGGGCAAGATCAAGGCGATGCAGGCGGCGGGGCGCTCCGACATCGACCTCGTGCTGACCGGCACCGACGCGCTGGCCGCCGGCATCGAGCAAAACCTGTGGCAGAAGCTCCTGCCCGACAACGCGGGTGCGCTCCCCGGCGTGCTCGACAAGTACGCGCCCGGCCCGCGCAAGATGCAGGATCTCGCGCAGGGCTTCGGCCTCGAAGTCACCTACATGCCGGCCGGCCCGCTGCTCGAATACAACCCGGCGAAGGTCAGCGACCCGCCGAAGACGCCCGACCAGTTGCTCGCGTGGTGCAAGGCGCACCCGAACAAGCTGATCTATGCGCGCCCCGCGAACTCGGGCCCCGGCCGCACGTTCCTGATGGGGCTGCCGTACGTGCTCGGCGACAAGAATCCGCAGGACCCGATCAACGGCTGGGACAAGACCTGGGCATTCCTGAAACAGTTGAACGAATGCGTGCCGTACTACCCGGGCGGCACGTCGGCGGTGATGAAGGAACTCGGCGAAGGCACGCGCGACATGACCGTGACCGTCACCGGCTGGGACCTGAACCCGCGCGCGCTCGGCATCGTGCCGGCCGAGTTCAAGATCCAGGCGTTCGACAACATGACGTGGGTCAACGACGCGCACTACATGGTGATCCCGAAGGGCGTGCCGAAGGAAAAGCTCGACGTGCTGTTCAAGCTGATGAACTTCCTGCTCGAACCGGCGCAGCAGGCGATGACCTACGACGACGGCTACTTCTACCCGGGCCCGGCGGTGAAGGGCGTGACGCTCGAGATGGCGCCCGCGCACAGCCAGGAAGTGATCAGGAAATTCGGCCGGCCCGAATACGCGAAGCTGCTCGCCGATCGCCCGCACGTGCAGCCGCTCAACGCGCAGGCGATGGTCGCCGCATTCCAGAAATGGGATCGCGAGATCGGTTCGCAGAAATCGAAGTGACGCCTGAACCGGCGGGCGCCGCGGCGCCCGCGTCGATGGAGTTCGAGGAATGAAGCACAATTTCGAACGGTTGCGGCTCGACGGCGTGTGCCGCAGTTTTACCAATACGGAAGGCGCGCAGGTCGCCGCGCTGAACGGGCTCGACCTCGAGATCCGGCGCGGCGAATTCATCGCGCTGCTCGGCCCGTCGGGCTGCGGCAAATCGACCGCGCTGAACTGCATCGCGGGCCTGCAGCCGCTCACGCGCGGCGGCATCTGGCTCGACGACGTGCGCATCGACGTGCTGCCGCCTGAGCGTCGCGGCTTCGGGATGGTGTTCCAGAACTACGCGCTGTTTCCGCACATGTCGGTGCTCGAGAACGTCGGTTTCGGCCTCAAGATGCGCGGCGTGGCGAAGCAGGAAACGCGGCGGCGCGCGCAGCAGGCACTCGAACTCGTGCAGCTCGTCGGTCACGAAGGCAAGCTGCCCGGGCAACTGTCGGGCGGGCAGCAACAGCGCGTCGCGATCGCGCGCGCGATCGTGATCGAGCCGCCGCTCGTGCTGATGGACGAGCCGCTGTCGAACCTCGACACCAAACTGCGCATCGAGATGCGTGCGGAGATCCGCCGCATCCACACGCAGCTCGAACGCGCGACGATCTACGTGACGCACGACCAGGACGAGGCGCTGTCGATGGCCGACCGCATCGTCGTGATGAAGGAGGGCGTCGTGCAGCAGGTCGCGTCGCCGAAGGAGGTCTACACCCGCCCGCACAATCTGCATGTCGCGCGCTTCATGGGCTATCGCAACGTGCTGCCGTTTACGCTCGAAGGGATGGCCGGCGATTACGTGAACGTCACGTCGGGCGGCGTGCGCCTCACCGGCGTACCGATGGCCGGCTTCGACGCGAAGGACGTCGTGGTCGCGCTGCGTCCGGACGACATCGAGCGCGCGGAAGAAGGCGCCGACAATGCGTTCGACGCGACCGTCGAGACGGTCGAGTACGGCGGCCGCGACTCGCTGATTCGCGCGATCACGCCGTTCGGTTCGATCTGGGCCCGCGTGGCCGGCGAGTTCACGCAAGGCGAACCGCTGCGGCTACGCGTGGCGCCGGCGCGCACACTCGTCTATGCGGGGGACACGCAATGAACGGCCCGCGCCACCCGGCGCGCGCGGCGGCATCCCGCCCGGAGGCCGCATGAGCACGCTCGCGACCGGCGGCGCGCCGCGCGACGCGAAAGCCTGGCTCGTCACGCCGGCGCTCGCGTTCATCGCCGCGCTGTTCATCTATCCGTTCGCGTACGGCCTCGTGCTGTCGTTCCAGCCGACGAACGCGACGAACGGCGGCGGCGCGCTCGCGAACTACGTGCAGTTCTTCACCGATACCGCGATGTGGCCGACCGTGCTCGTCACGCTGAAGCTCGCGGTGCCGGCGACGCTGCTCAACGTCGGCATCGCGGTGCCCGTCGCGTTCGCGCTGCGCCGCAATTCGCCGTACCAGAAGTTCGTCACGACGCTGCTCGTGATTCCGGTCACGCTCGGCACGGTGCTCGTCGCCGACGGGATGCTCACGTATTTCGGGCCGAACGGCTGGTTTCCGCAGGCGCTGCAGGGGCTGCACCTGTACACCGACGAAGTGCGCCTCACACACAACTACTGGGGCGTGCTGCTGTCGCTGATCGTGTCGGGTTTTCCGTTCGCGTTCCTGTTGATGCTGTCGTACATCAGCGGCATCGACCCGACCCTCGCGCGCGCGGCCGCCACCCTCGGCGCGAACCCGTGGCAGCAGTTCCGGCAGATCTATCTGCCGCTGCTCGTGCCGGGGCTCACGATGGCCGCGTGCCTGTCGTTCGTGCAGGCGTTCTCGGTGTTTCCGTCGGCCGTGCTGCTCGGCGCGCCGGCCGGCCCGACGCGCGTGATCTCGATCGCGGCGGCCGAAGCCGCGTTCGAAAGCTACGACTATTCGCTCGCGTCGGCGATCGCGATCGTGATGGGCTTCGTGCAGTTGCTGGTGGTCGCGTCGATGCTCGGCGCGCGCCGCTTCTTCTATACCGGCGCGGTGACGGGAGGCAAGGGCTGATGGCGACCGACGATCATGCCGCCCGCACGTGGCCGCCGAAGCACGACGCACCCGATACGCGGCCCGTCGATGCAAGGAAACCGCACCGGATGAAAAGCAATCTCGCCGGCCGCGCATGGAAGGCGCTCGTCTGGGGGCTGATGGCGTTCTTCCTGTTGAACGTGATGCTGCTGATCGCGACCGTCGCGGTGAACTCGGTCGCGACGCGCTGGTTCGGCACGCCGCTGCCGCAGGGCTTCACGTTGCACTGGTATGCGAAGGCGTGGGACGACTTCCAGCTCGCCAGCGTGCTGTGGGTGACCGTCGAAGTGGTCGGCGCGGTCGTGCTGCTGTCGATCGCGCTCGGCGTGCCGGCCGCGTATGCGCTCGCGCGCGTGCAGTTCCGCGGCAAGCGCTTCGCGCTGCTGGTGTTCCTGCTGCCGCTGATGGTGCCGCCCGTCACGTACGGGATTCCGATGGCGACGGTGATGTACAAGATCGGGCTCGCGGGCACGCTGCCGGGCGTGATCCTCGCGAACCTGGTGCCGGCGCTGCCGTTCGTGATCCTCGTGATGACGCCGTTCATCGAACAGATCGATCCGAACCTCGAAGCGGCCGCGCGCATCTTCGGCGCGAACACGTGGCGCTATTTCCGCTACGTGCTGCTGCCGCTGCTGGTGCCCGGCATGCTCGCGGCCGGGCTGCTCGTGCTGGTGCGCACGATCGGGATGTTCGAGCTGACGTTCTTCACCGCGGGCCCGAGCACGCAGACGCTCGTCGTCGCGCTGTATTACGCGGTGTTCTCGACCGGCGTGCGCGCGCCGCAGTCGATCGACGCGATGGCGATGATCTACATGGCCATCACGCTCGTATGGGTCGTGATCGCGCTGCAGTTCGTCAGTCCGACGCAGCTCGTGAGCCGCGTGAAGCAGGAGCGGCAGTAGGCGAGGGCATCGCACGATCGCACCGGGTCGCCAGGCTGTAGGTAGCCGTGCAATTGGTTACAAATGGATACCGCGCACGACACGCGGACGTTGCAGACTACGCGGCGTTCACCCGATCCACGGATATCCATGAAGTTTCACACGCTGCTGACACTCGCCGGGGCTTCGACGCTGCTGGCCGCCTGCAATCTGCTTCACGACGGTCCCGGATCGAGCGACGTCGACGCCGCCGTGCGCCGCGCGCTCGAAGCGGAAAACCACGGCGGGCTGAACGCGCTGTTCGGCCAGCCGTTGCCCGTGTCGGCCGACGTCGTGTCGGCGAAACCCGACGGCGACTGCAAGAAGCTCGGCGATCGCACGTATTCGTGCGACGTCGTGGTCACGTGGCGCAATGCCGATTACTCGCCGTCGCGCGCGAATCTGACCTTCGTGAAGGCGGCCGACGGCGCATGGCAGACGTCGGGCGTCGACGCGGCGCTCGTGACGGGCACCGCGAAGTCGCTGATCGACCATATCGGCAAGGCCTGGCCGGGCAATGCGGCGAGCGGCGCGTCGGCGCTGGAGTGACGCAGTGGGCCAGTGACGCGCCGGCCACCCGCAAGCCCGCTTTCCCCTCCTCGTGCAGGCGGCCCCGTTCGTACGGGCCGCGCCGCCCGCTTTTTCGATAAAAGGGCGCAAGCACTTGTCTTATCTCGTTTGACCCCATCCTCGGTATGCGGGCAGGGTTATAGGGAAAACCCTTATCTCAGGTATAATTACGGCGAGAGAGAAAGGTCCCAACCATGCCTGAACGTTTCCAAACCCTTGAAAAATTTGTGTTTTCCCTCGTCGTGATGTCCGCCGTCGTGTGCTCGGCCTTCCTCGCGTACGAGCGTCATCCCGAGATCAAGATCGCGCTGCACGAAGGCGAAGCGCTGATGCGCGAGAGCGCCAAGTACTCGGTCATCTGCTCGCCGTCCAAGGTCGATCCTTGCGTCGAGATGTCCGCATACTGAGCGGCCTGACTGAGCGGCTTTTCCGCCTTTCGGACTTGCCCTACATCACTGCCGGCCTGAATGCCTTAAAGTCGCGTCCACCAGGTATTCAGAAACCGGCCGCAAGATAGGGCGGATGCACGAACCCGTTACGTGCCGAGTCGCTGGCGTAAGCAGCCCCGCATTCAGCCGGCCCCGCTTCGAGCAATCGAGCGGGGCCGTTCTCGTTCTGCTGGTGCGTGTCACACAACGTGCCGCGGTTCACCACCGACGAACGCGGCGATGTTGTCCACGAGCTGGTCGGCCAGCGCCAGCATCGCCTCGTCGCTCGCCCACGCGACGTGCGGCGTCAGGATGAACGCCGGATGCGACAGGATCGCGTGAAACGGATGCGCGGCCGGCAACGGCTCCTGCGTGACCACGTCGAACCCGGCGCCCGCGATCTGCCCCGACTGCAACGCATCGACGAGCGCGCTTTCGTCCACGAGCCCGCCGCGCGCGGTATTGATCAGCAGCGGGCGGCGCGCCATCCGCGCAAACGCGTGTGCGTCGATCAGGTGCCGCGTGGCCGGCGTGAGCGGGCAGTGCAGCGTGATCACGTCGCTGTCGCGCAGCAGCGTGTCGAGCGGCGCATGACCGTCGCCCGATGTGTCGCCGTGCGCCGCGAACAGCACCCGCATGTCGAGCGCACGCGCGATGGCGGCCACCGCGCGCCCGAGCACGCCGTCGCCGACGATCCCGAGCGTCGAACCGGCCAGGTCGCGAATCGGGTGATCGAAGAAGCAGAACTGCCCGCTGTCGAGCCAGCGCCCCGCGCGCACCGCGTCGCGATAAGCGACGAGGCTGCGCCGCAGCGCGAAGATCAGCGCGAACGTATGCTCGGGCACCGTGCGCACCGCATAGCCGCGAATATTGCTCACGACGATCCCGCGTGCCGCACAGGTATCGAGATCGACGATGTCCGTGCCGGTCGCGGCGATCGCGATCAACCGCAACGGCCGCGCGGCGGCAAGGGCCGCCGCGTCGAGCCGCACCTTGTTGGTCACGACAATGTCCGCGTCGCGGATGCGCGCCGCGACCTCGTGCGCGGCCGTCCGGTCGAATGTCTGCACTACGTGCGGGAACGGAAACGGCTTCAGCCCGATCTGCGGCGACAGCGTCGCGCGGTCGAGGAACACGATCTTCGCGGGAGCGGAAACGGAAAACATGGCGGGTCTCGCTGGCAGGCGCCCGGTGGCGCGGAACGGACCAGATTCTGCCGGCCGCGCGCGCACCGTCGTTTGACCGTTGCGCGAGCGCGCTTTCCCGGATGGAAAGGCTGACGCGTCACACGTGGCCGACGACGCGCCCGCGCGGTCGCACGCCTTTCCGTTTCGGAAAGTGGGGTTGACCATCGATCGATTTTCGCCGGGCGCGAACGCCGTCATGATCGCCGTTATCGACAACACGCTTTCATCGGAGACAGTCATGACACGCCCCCTGGACGGCATCCGCGTGCTGGAGCTTGGCCAACTGATCGCCGGGCCGTTCGCGGGCCGGATGCTCGCCGAATTCGGCGCGGAGGTCATCAAGGTCGAGCCGCCCGGCGTCGGCGATCCGCTGCGCAAATGGCGACTGCTGCACGACGGCACGTCGGTCTGGTGGGCCGCGCAATCACGCAACAAGACCTCGCTCACGCTCGATCTGCGCACGCCCGAAGGGCAGGACGTCGTGCGCCGCCTCGTCGCCGACACCGACGTGCTGATCGAAAACTTCCGGCCCGGCACGCTCGAAGGCTGGGGGCTCGGCTGGGACGCACTGTCCGCGATCAATCCGGGGCTCGTGATGCTGCGCGTGTCGGGCTTCGGGCAAACGGGCCCGTATCGCGACCGGCCCGGCTTCGGCGTGATCGCCGAAGCGATGGGCGGCCTGCGCCACCTGACCGGCGAGCCGGGCCGCACGCCGGTGCGCGTCGGCATTTCGCTCGGCGATTCGCTGTCGGCGCTGCATGGCGTGATCGGCGTGTTGCTCGCGTTGCGGCATCGCGAACAGCAGGGCGGCAAGGGGCAGGTCGTCGACGTCGCGCTGTACGAATCGGTGTTCAACATGATGGAAAGCCTGCTGCCCGAATATGCGGCGTTCGGCGCGGTGCGCGAGCCGGCCGGCAGCAGCCTGCCGGGCATCGCGCCGACCAACGCGTACCGTTGCCGCGATGGCAAGTACGCGCTGATCGCCGGCAACGGCGACAGCATCTTCCGGCGCCTGATGGAACTGATCGGTCGGCCCGATCTCGGCAACGATCCGGCGCTCGCCCACAACGACGGGCGCGTCGCGCAGGTCGCGCGCATCGATGCGGCGATCGGCGAGTGGAGCGCCCGCCACGACCTCGACGACGTGCTCGCCGCGCTGAACGACGCGCGCATTCCGTCCGGACGCATCTACGACGTGGCCGACATCGCGGCCGATCCGCACTACCGTGCGCGCGACATGATCGTCGACGCCGCGCTGCCCGACGGCACGCCCGTGCTCGTGCCGGGCATCGTGCCGAAACTCGATGCGACGCCCGGGCGCATCGAGCGACCGGCGCCCGCGCTCGGCGCGGATACCGATGCGGTACTCGAATCGCTCGGCATCGACACGGCGACGCGCGACGACTGGCGCACGCGCGGCGTGATCTGACACAACCATCGGGACGAACCCATGAACCGGCATCCGCAACGACTCCATATCCACGAAGTCGCGACCCGCGACGGTTTCCAGAACGAGGCCGCGTTCGTCGACACCGACGACAAGATCGCCCTTGTCGACGCGCTGAGCGCCTGCGGCTACGCGAAGATCGAGGTCACGTCGTTCACGTCGCCGAAGGCGATTCCCGCGCTGCGCGACGCGGAAGCCGTGATGCACGGCATCGTGCGCGCGCCGGGCGTCGTCTATACGGTGCTCGTGCCGAACGTGCGCGGCGCCGAGCGCGCGCTGGCGTGCGGCGTCGACGAGGTGAACCTAGTGATGTCGATGAGTGAGAACCACAACCGCGCGAACCTGCGGATGACGCGCGAGCAGTCGTTCGCGCAGTTGCGCGACGTGATCGACACGGTGCGCGGCACGGGTGTCGCGATCAACGTGTCGCTGTCGACCGCGATGGGCTGCCCGATGGAAGGCGACGTGCCGGCAGAAACGGTGCTCGCGTGGATGCAGCGCTTCGCGGATCTCGGCGTGCACGGCTTCACGCTGTGCGACACGACCGGCATGGCGTTTCCGTCGCAGGTGCGCGATCTGTCGCGCCGCGCACGCGAGCGCTTCGGCGCGTTGCAACTCACGCTGCACTTCCACAACACGCGCGGGATGGCGCTCGCGAACACGCTCGCGGCGCTCGACGCCGGCATCGACCGCTTCGACGCGTCGCTCGGCGGGCTCGGCGGCTGCCCGTATGCGCCGGGCGCGACCGGCAACGCGTGCACCGAGGAACTGGTGCACATGCTCGAGCTCGACGGCTACGATACGGGCATCGATCTTGCGGCCGTGCTCGCCGCATCGGCGGGGCTGCCCGCGCTGATCGGGCACGACGTGCCGAGCCAGATCCTGAAGGCCGGCCGCCGCTCGGACCTTCATCCGCCGCCGCGCGCCAACGCCGGCGACATGCCCGCGCAACGCGCTTTCTCGTGAATCGTGAACCCCAACAGGAACAGGAGGGAATTCCATGGCGCTGATCGACCATCTCGATCATCTCGTGCTGACCTGCGTCGATCCGGAACGGACGAAGCATTTCTACACCGAGGTGCTGCAGATGCAGCTCGAAACCTTCGGCGCGGGCCGGCTCGCGTTCCGTTTCGGGAACCAGAAGATCAACCTCCACGTGCGCGGCGCGGAATTCGAGCCGAAAGCGCATGTGCCGGTGCCGGGCGCGCTCGACCTGTGCTTCATCGCGTCGGTTCCGCTCGACGACGTGATCGCGCACCTGCGGCGCGTCGACTGGCCGATCGTGGAAGGGCCCGTCGAACGCACGGGCGCGACGCAGAAAATCCGCTCGGTCTACGTGCGCGATCCCGACCTGAACCTGATCGAAATCTCCGAGTTGATCTGACGTGCCGGGTGCAGTCGCCCGCGCGGGCACCCGCACGCTGCGCGCCCGGCGCCACAGTCCTTCGCCGAAAGCGGACAGGCACGCGCCGCGCCCGCCGATTCCGGATAGCCGTGCGGGGCCGCACTGCGGATAATGGCGCAACGGCGTCGGCCCGGCCGCCGCCTTCGCCGCGCGCACGGCGCCAACCTGCCGCGCGCATCCGCAACCCGCTCCAGGCGCTTCCCGAATGACGATCCTCTATCGCGGCATGGACCGCGCGGCGCTCGACGCCGCGTACCTGAACACGAAGGCTGTTCCCGATTTCCCCGCGTTGCTCGCGTCATGCCAGGCGCGCAGTGCAGCGCTGTATGCCGCGACGCCCGGCCGCCGCGACCTGCGTTACGGCGCGCAACCCGCGCAGCGCTTCGACTGGCTGCCGTGCGGGCAGCCCGACGCGCCGCTGTTCGTGTTCATCCACGGCGGCTACTGGCAGCACTGCACGAAAGAGGATTTCGCGTATGCGGCGAGCGGGCCGCTCGCGCGCGGCTATGACGTCGTGCTCGCCGAATACACGCTCGCGCCGGTCGCGACGATGACCGATATCGTCGGCGAGATCGGCGCGCTGCTCGACCATCTCGCGGCCGACCGCGACGGCCTCGGGATCGCGGGGCGGCCGATTCACCTGAGCGGCCATTCGGCGGGTGGCCACCTGACGGCGCTGCATCGCGCACATCCGGCCGTCGCATCGGCACTTGCGATCAGCCCGCTCGTCGATCTCGAACCGATCGCGCTGTGCTGCCTGAACGACAAACTGCAGCTCACCGCGCGCGAGGTCGACGCATACAGTCCGCTGCATCACATCGAGCCCGGCGCCCCGACCGTCGTGGCGGTCGGCGATGCGGAACTGCCCGAACTCATCCGGCAGGCCGACGAATACGCGACCGCGTGCGAAGCCGCCGGCGAGCGAATCGCCCGCACGTGGCTGACCGGCATGCAGCACTTCGCGGTGCTCGACGATCTCGCGACGCCGGACGGCGCGATGCTCGCCGCATTGCACGCGATCGCGCCACGCTAGCCGTCCCATATCGCACACGCATGGCCGGGCGTATGATCGGCGTCAGGCCGGCGCGATGACGGCGTACCCCGCACGGCCTTCCAGGGCCCCACGACATGGTGAACCCGCTTCATTTCGATCTGCAGTCGCTGCGCGTGTTCGCGCTCGTCGCCGAGCACGGCAGCCTGACGAAGGCGGCCGAACACGGCCAGCTCACGTTGTCCGCGGTCAGCAAGCGCATCGCCGAACTCGAAAGCGTGACCGGCAGCGCACTCTTCGTCCGGCATGCGCGCGGCGTCGAGCTGACGCCCGCGGGCCGCGCGCTGCTCGATCATGCGGCGAAGGTGATCGAGCAGGTTAACCGGATGGCGCACGAGATGAGCGACTACGTCGCCGGCGTGCGCGGCCATATCCACGTCTGGACCAACACGTCCGCGATCGTCCAGTTCCTGCCCGCCGATCTCGCCGCGTTCCTCACCGACAACCCCGGCATCAAGGTCAGCCTCGAGGAGCGGCTGAGTCACGAGATCGTCGACGCGCTCGCGTCGGGCAAGGCCGATCTCGGCGTATTCGCCGACAACGTGCCGGCGCCCGGCATCGAACGGCGGCTGTACCGGCGCGACGAGCTCGTGCTGCTCGTGCCGCGCACGCACCGGTTCGCCGCGCACGACAGCATCCGCTTCGCGGATACGCTCGACGAGGACTACGTGGGCTTGAGCGACGGCAGCTCGCTGCTCGCGCGGATGACCGACGCCGCGTTCGCGGCCGAGCGCTCGCTGAAGCTGCGAATCCAGGTATCGAATTTCGATGGCGTGAGCCGAATGATCGAAGCGGGGCTCGGCATCGGCGTGCTGCCGCGCGATGCGGTGACCGGCGAGCGCGCGGCGCGGCTCGGTGTCGTGACGCTCGACGACGCGTGGGCGACGCGCACGCTGTGGGTCGGCGTGAAGGCGGGTAGCGTGCTGACGACCGACGTCGCGAAGCTGTTCGATTTCATGTCGGCGCGGTGAATGCGAGGCAACGCGACGCACGGGGTGCGGTTCCGTGCGCCCCGTGCCGATCGCCGCGTCAAACCGGATTGATCTCGTCCTGACTGCGCCGCGTGGTCAGCGGTCCGAGCACGCGCAGCGTGACGGCGACGATGCCGAGTGCGACCGAGATCACGCCGAACATCGCGCCCGCGCCGTAGTTGCCGAGCACCGGCAGCAACACGAACGGCAGCGCGCCGCTCACGATCCGCGACAGCGCATAGGTACTGCCGATCGCCGTCGAGCGCACGCGCGCCGGGAAGATCTCGGCCTGGTACACGTGATACGCGTTGCTGAACACGTTCGACGCACAGGTCGTCAGGAACCCGAAGCCGACGATCAGCATCGTATTGCCCGAATACGCGAAGCACAGCCCGAACACCGCGATCGACAGGATCGACACGATCACGAGCGTGCGGCGCTCGATCCAGTTGAGCAGCGGAATCGACAGCAGCGAGCCGATCGGATAGCCGATGAACGACAGCGCGATGAACAGCGTGCTGTCCGTCACGTCGAAGCCGCGGCTTTTCACGACCGTGCCGGCCAGCGTGCCGAACCCGTAGTAGCCGAAGCCTTGCAACAGGTGAAAGATCGCCAGCATCACGTAGCGCGCACCGTACGGTTGGCGGCGCAGCAGCGCGATGCGCTCGCCGAGCCCGAGCGGCCGCTGCGGCTCGACCGGTTCCGCGAAGTGTTCGGGCACACGCACGCCGGCGCTTTCCGCGAATCGCCGCAGCGCCGCGTGCGCATCGGCCGTGCGGCCTTGCGCGAGCAGCCAGCGCGGGCTTTCCGGCAGCCGGTGCTGGACGAGCAGCACGTACACGGCGCCGAGACTGCCGATCGCGAGGATGATGCGCCAGCCGGCGACGCCTGCCACCTGCAACGGATTCAGCCACAGCGCGAGAAAGCCGACGAGCGGCACCGCGACATACGAAGTCGTGTAGGCCCACGCGGCGAGCCGCCCGCGCTTGTTCTTCGGCAGGATTTCGGACAGGAAGCTGTCGGCGACCGGATAGATCGCGCCGACGCCGATGCCCGTCAGGAACCGGCATGCCACGAGCATGTCGGCGTTCACGGAAAACGCACCGACCAGCGAGAACGCGCTGTACCACCCGAGCGTGAGCAGGAACGCCTTGCGCCGGCCGATGCGGTCGGCCAGGCTGCCGAGGCACATCGCGCCGACGAACATGCCGATGAACGCCGACGCCAGCAATAGCTTGAAATCGGCGCTTTGCCGGCTCAGCCCGTATTCGTGCTGCAACGCGGAGCCGATCGTACTGACGAGAAAAATCTCGTACATGTCGAAGAACAGCCCGACGCCGATTACCCAGACGACGAATCGATGCAATGCGCCGACCGGCAGATCGTCCATGAAATCGCCGAGCGTGACGCGGCGGCCGGGAACGGCTGCCGCATCGGCGCCGGTGCCTGCTGAAGCGGCCGGCGGCCGGGCGGACTCAGGGCCGCCGGCATGGCCGCCGAGGTCGAGGGATTGGCTGTTCATCGTGTCTCCTGATTATCGATATGCCGTGGCGCTGGGCCTGGCGTTCGCGACCGGTGTAACGCGCCGGCCACGCGACGCGACGGCAGGCATCGCCGGGCGCGTGCAAGCGCCGCCCGTGCGGGCTGCGCCGATCGTCCGATACATGGTGGGCAAATCGGCGGCACGTGATAATTGCGGATGTTTCAAGCGTCCTTTCCTGAGCAGAAAGGGTAGGGGCCGCGCGGCAGCGCGTAGTCGCCCGACAGGCCGGTGCAGCCTGCGGGGCGGAGGGGCGTATCGAAAACGATGCGCATCCGCACCATCCCGCGGGGCGGGAAAACCATGACCCCTGCTGTGCGGGCGCCGACGCAACCGTCGCCGGCCAGATCGCGCGCCCTGCGGATGTGCAATGTCCTGTATCTGCGCCGAGCGCGGATACAGTGCGATACAACGCCCGCGCGCGGGTTCGCTATAAAGCAGGCATGACCACTTTCGGAGCCCGTCATGTCTGCCACCTGGTTCAAAGGGTCCTGCCATTGCGGGGCCGTCAAATTCGAAGTCATCGCGGCCATTGCACCGGCCGTCCGCTGCAACTGCAGCCTGTGCCGCCGGCGCGGCGCGCTGATGAGCCCGATGTTCGCCGCCGCCAACCTGACGATCGTCGAAGGCGAGGACGCGCTGACGTGCTATCGCTTCAACACGCACACCGCACGCCACTATTTCTGCAGTCGATGCGGCGTCTATCCGTTCCACCAGACCCGCAAGGACCCGGCATGCTGGCGCGTCAATCTCGGCTGCCTCGACGGCGTCGATCCGACCGCGCTCGACGCGACGGTCCTCGATGGCGCGAGCCTTTCGGTCGTGGAGGACGCATGAAGCGCTGGCTGATGATCCTGCTGTTTGCCGCGGGCGGGCTCGCGACCGAAATCGCGCATCCGGTGCAGTGCTCGCTGCTGTCGATCAGCCGTCAGCCAACCGGCAAACGCCACAAGCCGGGCTGAACGAGCGCGGCGCGCGTCAGCCGATCGACACCGATTATCATGCTTCCGATAAGATCGCATGCGATATATAATGCGGTTGTCTGCGACCGTTCGCGTCGCTGGAGGAAGTCCATGAAACCGACTGAAACCCCGCCGTCCGCCGCGCCGAAGCTGTCCGAGTTCCTGTGCTTTGCGATCTACTCGGCGAACCTCGCGTTCGGCAAGGCATACAAGCCGATCCTCGACGAGCTCGGCCTCACGTATACGCAGTACATCACGATCATTGCGCTGTGGGAGCAGGACAACCAGACCGTTGGCCAGCTCGGAGAGAAGCTGTTTCTCGAATCCAATACGCTGACGCCGATCCTGAAGAAGCTCGAGGCAATGGGCTACCTGGAGCGGCACCGCGATCCGTCCGACGAACGCCAGGTGCTCGTCAGCCTGACGAAAAGCGGCCGACGCGTGCGCGAGAAGGGGCTCGACATGAACCTGGTCGAAGCCACCGGGCTGAAACCGGACGAGTTCGCCAAGGTACAGAAGGCGATCGTCACGCTGCGCGGCAACCTGATCCGGTCGACCGAAGCCTGAAAGCACTCAGGCACGACAAGCGGCCGACGCGGAAATCGCGCCGGCCGCGTTGTCATGCGTGCGCATCGCCCAGCACCAGCAGGTGCATCTCGCGACGGACCACGAAACCGAGTGCGAGATAACGTTCGATCGCCACCCGGTTCGTCGTGAGGACGTGCAGGAACGGCGTTTCCGCACGCGCGCCGATCGTCGCGATCAACGACCGGATCAGCCGCGCGGCAAGCCCTTGCCGGCGAAATGCGGCGTCCACGCAGACGGCGCTGATCTCGGTATAGCCGTCGACCTGCATCCGCTGGCCGGCCATCGCGGCCAGCCGGCCTTCACTGCGCACGCCGATGTAGTGGCCGAGCTCGAACGTGCGCGGGCCGAACGGGCCCGGCTGCGCGGCGGCGGTCAGCGCGAGCATGTCAGGCACGTCGGCTTCGCCGAGCGGAACAGGCTCCTCTTCTTGCGTCGTGCCCGAGGTTCCTTGCCAGGTCATTTGAAGCAACGTCGCTCGTCGAATCACCGACAAAGCTGCCGGCGGCTCGATCTCGTCCGGCGTGACGAGCGCCGCCGGGCCGTGTGCGGCGATCAGCCCGCACAGCGCGTCGAACGACGCCGGGCTCGTGTCGTCGATCGCGGCAAATGGCGCGATGGCCATCGGGAACCGCACCGCACGACCATCGCCGAGCGCAAAGCGGCGCTGCCTGCCCGTGAGCGCATTCCAGACGACCCGGTCGAGCACGTGCGCATCGGTTATCGCGTTTCCGGTCATGGCGTCCGGCATCTGCGGCTCCTTGGTGGAAGATGGATGCCGCACAGAATAATCCCGGATGGGGGCGGGCGGATAGCACCGCGAACGCAGACCCGAACAACACCAATAGAAAAGCGCACGCGATTACATCGCATGCGCTTTACATGACGGACTTCAGCGGCCGAATTCGCCGTGCCGCGCTCAATGCCCGAAATAAATCGAGCGCTCGGCGGTGCGCAGCGTGTTTCGGCTGCCGGACTGCGCGGCACCGCCGGCATCGCTGCCGTAACCGGCTGCCTGCGTATCGGCCGCGGCGGCCGCGACCGCGCCGTCGTCGCGAATCCGTTTCAGCGCCGCCTGGATATTGGTCGGGTAGTTCGGATCGTTGGGGCGGTTCGGCTGGTAGCCGGCTTGCTGCAACGCGGCCAGTTCCGCACGCACCTGCGCACGTGTGATGGTGCTTTCGCCGGCAAAAACCGGTGCGGCGACGGAGGCCGACACGGCAACGAGAAGGGCGGCAATCAGTTGGGTCTTCATCATTCACCTCGACAAAATCGAATCAGGAATAAACAGGGATCAGGGTTCACGTACCGGGCGTGGTGCTCAGTGACCGAAGTACACCGAGCGCTCGGCCACGCTTGCGACATACCGGCGGCCGGATTGCGTCGCGGTGTCGCCGTTGCCGCCGTAGCCGGAAGCCGGTGCGTTGGCCGCGGCGGCGTCGTCGGCGTGGATCTGCGTCAACGCGGCCTGCAGATCGTTGGGGTAGGTAGCGTCCGTCGCGCGATTCAGCGGATAGCCGACGTGTTGAAGCTGCGCGAGTTCGGCGCGCACCTGCACACGCGTCACGGTGGCTTCATTGGCAAACGCGGGAGCGGCAACGGCAGCCGAAACAGTGACGAACAGGGCAGCGATCAATTGGGTTTTCATGTTTCACCTCGATGGAAAAGGAATCGGGAATTCGGGAGGCGGCGCTCGGCCGCCCGGTGCAACGTTCAGGCGATCCGGATCTCGACGTCGATGTTGCCGCGCGTCGCCTTCGAATACGGGCAAGTCTGATGCGCGGCGTCGACGATGCGTTGCGCGACGTCGCGCTCGAGCCCCGGCACGCTCACGTTCAGCCGGGCTTGCAGGAAGTACGCGTTGCCCGCCGTGCCGAGGTCCACTTCGGCGTCGACCGAGAGATCGGCCGGCAGCGTCACCTTCGCGGCACGCGCCGCAAGCTGCATCGCGCCGATGAAGCAGGCCGACCAGCCGGCCGCGAACAGCTGTTCCGGGTTGGTGCCGGTGCCCGCGCTGCCCGGCGACGACAACTGGATGTCGAGGCGGCCATCGGAACTGCGCGCGGCGCCGTCGCGGCCGCCGGAAGTCGTATGCGTCTTGCCCGTGTACAGCACTTTGTCGATCTTGCTCATCATTTACTCCGTCGGTTGAGGTTTGTTTCAGATGCGATTCGATCGCATGCGACGCAGTTTCCGCCTGACGCCCACCTTAGTCAAGCGCATTCGATTAAATCGTATGCGATATTTTGTATTTCAATGTATCTGGATCGTGTCGCGCCTTGCAGGGCAGGGCTTTCAGACGATCCAGACCTGATTAATCCGTGGTCGCCGGCCCGACGGTGCCGTCTCGCCGATGGGGGTTCAGATGCTCGGCGCGGTGCTCGCCGCGCTGGAACCGGATACGCCGACGTTGCGTCCGCTGTTCGGCCAAGCGGAGCCCGACGTTGCGTCCAGGCACCTCGACGCGCCGCGCGAAGATCGAAGCATGGCGCGATCTCACCGAGGGAGCCGATTTTCTGGTGATTTGATGGCCTGAACCTGCTGCCTCGGAACATGCAGTTCGATCAAACGATACCCTTATTCGGATAACTTTTCTTATCACAATAGGTTCATTGAAAATCCAAACTGGCGTCCATTGAAACGCGCCCGACCCGACGCACTCTTATGCCCTGATACCGAACATGCTCGCCATCAGGGCAGGGGAATTGCCGTAAACGCGTGTTCGACGCCTGCTGTCCGCCGCCTATAATCGGTATCAACTTTTCCAGGAAAACGCGCTTACCAAGGTGAGGGGGCCAAATGGGAGAGTGCCGTTACATCTGTTCGCGCTTCGTCCTCACAAGCTCGATCGCCGGCCTGACAATGCTGACGTGCCCGGTACACGCGCACGCCGAGGATGGTCCTTCGAGTAGTTCGCCGAGCGGGCTCGAATCATCGGAGAGAACGCTCAACGCCTATGCGGTGTACGGCGACGGACGAGCGACCGAGGGTGGCGATATGCATTGGCGTGCGTACGAAGTCGGCTTCGGTGACGTCTTGAACGATTACCTGTCGGTCTACCTCGCGTACATGAACGAAGGGCATCCGTTGAATCACCATCGTGACGGTTTTGCCGCCCTGGGTTCGTTTCGCTGGCCGATCGGCAGTCGCCTGGCGCTCGAATTTTCGGCGGGCCCGTACTTCAGCATGGACACGACCCATGTCGACGGCCAGCCACGCAATGACAAGCGCTGGGGCGTGCGCGCGTCGGCAGCGGTGCGGTATTACGTCGTTCCCAAGCGCTTCTTTCTCAAGGTGCAGTACAACCACGTCCAGATGATCGGCGGATTCAATTCCGACGCGGTGCTCTTCGGCGTCGGCTCGGATTTCGGCGGCGACCCTGGCCCTGCGTTTTCGGACGGCAAGACGCAGATCGGCGTTTGGGCCGGGACGTCTCAGACGAACCGTCCTCAAGTGCCGATCGAAAGGGGGTACATGGTCGAAGTCAAGCGGCCGCTCGGCAATGCGTGGGCCTATTCGGCGAGCTTCGTCTACGAAGGCAACAACGGCGTTGCCGGCCGACGCGGCGTGGCCGCACAACTCTGGTACGTCGCGCCGATCAAGAGCAAATGGACGCTGTCGGCGGGCATCGGTCCGTATCTCTCGCGGGATCGGAACGACGGCTCGGGCAGGACGCGACTCAATGCGTTGCTCAGCGCGCAAGTGGCCTATCAGGTGACGAACGATTGGGCGGCGAGCCTGCGCTTCAATCGTGTCGCAACCGGCAACGACAAGGACCAGGACATGTTCATGGTTGGCGTGGCGCGAAACTTCTAGGCGCTCGATCTTCTACGTCCGCGCATTCTGTTGAACAAAACCGGCTGGACCGCGCATCGGTCCAGCTCGCGCATCGTCAGTGTCACCAATCCGGCTGGCTGCATGGTCGGCTCCCGCGCTTGCTCAACAAGCCGTCCAGCATGCCAGCAGTCAAAAACACGACATCTGTAAATAGCCAGAACACGACATTAGGATATGGCTGCCACAATCAAAAATGTCGATAATGTTGATTATGTCAAATACGAAAAATCGACTGCACGAAGTGCTGCTGGCCAAGCGTCCTCGCGTTCAAACCCTGCACCTCTGCACTTGACCTTGATTGAGGCCGGCTGCCGGTCCAGCTCATTCTTCGTCGTCCCGGCGCGGGCCGCGCGCCGGGACCGGTTGCCGCCTGGCGGCTTCCTCCCTGTCAGAACCGGTACGTCGCCCCGACCTGGAAGAAACGACCAAGGTTCGTGTAGAGCGACTGGTCATAGCCAGTGATGTCGGGCACGGCTTGCCACTCGACGTCGAACGGCGGCTTCTTGTCGAAGAGGTTCGTGATGCCGCCGTAAATGGTCCAATGCTTGAAGCCGCGATAGTTGAACATGAGGTTGAACTGGCTGTACGACGCCACCGATCCCGTACCGCCGTCGCCGAATTCCGCGGCCACGGCGTTCGTATACGGCCCCGTGTATTGCCAGGTCAGCGTGGTGGTCAGTTGCCGGTAGTCCCAGCTCACGCTCGTATTGCCCTTCCAGCGCGGGTTGCTCGCGCCGAACGGCTGCAGCAGCGCAAGGTTGTTGCCGGCGAAGTCCTGCGGTGCGGTTCCGGGGCTGTGCAGCTTGAAGTGCCACACATAAGTCCAGTCGCCTGCGAGCGTGAACGTGCCGTACTTGGTGCGCAGCGCTTTGCGGAAATTGAGATCGAAGCCATCGGTATCGAGCGCACCGAGGTTCACGAAATGCTGAACGAGGTAACGCACCGACCCGTCAGCGTTGCGCACGACGCGGGAGGGATCGTTGGCGACGAGCACCGCATTCGGATCATCGGTACCGATGACGCCGTCGATGCGGACCTTGTAGAACGCCGCACCGATATCGGTCATCGCATCGGGTGAAAGCTGGAAGCCGATGTTGTAGTTCTTCGTGTGCTCGGGCTGAAGATTCGGATTGCCCGCGACTTGCTCCGTCGTGAAGTGCTTGGTCGGCACACCGCTCGGATCGTTCGGATCGACGAGGTTCTGGTGAGAGAGATAGACGGCCTGCGAGTTTTCGACGAGGGTCGGCGCGCGGAAGCCGCGACTGTACGATGCATACGTCGTCAGCATTTGCACCGGCTGGAAACGCAGCGCAAAGCTCGGCGAAAACGCCCCGCCGAAGTCGCTGTAGTGATCGTAGCGGCCCGCCTGCGTGAACGTCAGGTTGCGCAGGATCGGAATGTCGACCTGGTAGAACGCGGCGGCGACGTTGCGCGAACCCTCCACCGTCTGCACGTTCGCGGGTGCGGATACGCCCTGCGACGCGAGCGTCTGCGGGTTGATCGTCGACGATTCGTGGCGGAACTCGGTGCCCAGGCCCAGGCCGACCGGGCCCCCGGGCAGCGTGAAGAGATTCGACGTCGAGGCCTTGGCTGTCACGCTGTCGACCTTCGAGATGGCCTGCTGATCGTCATCCGTGAAAACGCCGTTCAGGCCGTTTGGCGTGGCGGCCGGGTTCGAGAAGTTGTAGGTGCCGTTCGCGAGCATGTTCTCGAGGCCCGCGACGTTGATCCGGTTGCGATACGTCGTATCGACGGTGCTCTGCGAGTGGCCGTAATCGGCCGACCAGTCCCACGCGCCGAATCTGCCCGTGTCGAACGAACCTTTGACGCCCGTGTTCGCCATCCAGAACGTCGATACCGTGTCCGCCCCTACGACGTTGCCCGGGAAGGTCAGGTTGATCGCCGTCGGCACGCCGAACGGGTTATAGGGGTTGCTCACCGGTACGGTGCGCGGCAGCGGCGAAACGGACCCGGTCGACGGGTTGTAGACGTTCGTCGTGCTCGAGATCGAGGCCGGTCCCTGCAACTGGACGGTTTCATCGCGGCTCACCCAGAAGCCCGCATAGGCCTGCGTGTTGTCGTCGATCTTGAAGGTGGCGCGCACCTTCGCGTTCAGGCGCGTCGTGGACGGAACGAGCGATGTCGACGCGGCCGGGTTGTACGTGCAATTGGTCGCGCTCGTCTTGCTGCCCGGCGGGCACGGCGAAAGCGGCACCCTGGAGCCGTCCGCCAGCGACCAGTACGATTGCTGGTTCGGCCCGAGCGGCGCTGCCAGCCCGCCGGGATATTGCGTGAAGTCTTGCGCCGACGTCATGTCGCGATCGCCGAGCGTCGAGCCCGAATCGCGGTAATAGCTGGCGGCCGCGGTGACGTTGAAGCGATCCGAATTCAGGTCGCCGAAGCCGGCCAGTACACTGAAGTTGCCCTGCCCGTCGCCCGGATGCTGCGCCTTGCCGAGTTGGCCGTCGATCTGCAGGCCCTGAAAGTTCTTCTTCGTAATGATGTTGACGACGCCCGCGATCGCGTCCGAGCCGTAGACGGATACCGCGCCGGTCTTGACGATCTCGACGCGCTCCACCATGTTCAACGGGATCGCGTTGACATCGAAGAACGTGTCGGTGAAGTTCACCGACTGCGCATAGTTCGCGACGCGCTGGCCATCGACGAGCACGAGCGTGTATTTCTCGCTGAGCCCGCGCAACGCCATGCCGGCGCCGCCGGGGGCCGAGCTGTTCATCGTCGTCTGGCCCCAGCTGCTTGCGGAATTGGCCGAGGTCGAACGCAGGAAATCGGCAACCGTCGTGTATCCGCTTTGCTGGATTTCCTTCGCGGTGATGACCTGCACCTCGGTGTGACCGACCTTGTCGGATGTACGGATCAGCGAGCCCGTCACTTCGAACTTGTCGAGCTTTTTCACGGTCTGCCCGCCCGCGGCGGCGCCCGATGCCGGCGCGGGCGCGGCGGCAGCCGTGCTGCCGGTTTGCTCGGCGGCGACGCTCCCGTCGACAGGCGTTGTCTGCGCGTAAGCGGAGGTACCCAAAGCCGCCGTCAACGCGACTTCAGCCCATACGATGCTGCGTATTGCCGATCCCAAAGCCGTTGGTTTCATAACACCCCTCTGTCGTCGCAAGGCCTCACCTTTTTGTATGCACGGAGATTCGCCGGCCTTTAAATAGCGTCGCCCCGCGTTCCTGATTCGTCGTCTGGCGATCAAAACCATTCCGTCCGTTTATTTCTTTCAAATTTATTTCTTCCACTGCGGAGTGGAATGAATTTGAAATAAAAGAAGCGGCATTCCTATAGAATTAGGAAACCTAATTACATGGATCGATCTTTTCGTGCATCGAACGGCCGCATACAACATGCCCCTGGAACATTCGCACCATGGCGCTTCGTCAATGAGCGCGTACACGTTGCCAGGAAAGGCAGTCGCTCGTTGAAGGGCTGCTTTACGTCTTCACTTTGAAGGTCTTAATGCACGGAATCTTCATTACCGTTCACTACCAAGGTTTTACGTTGGACGCGAACATAGCAGGACAGAATCGATGCGTCAAAAAATATTTGATGCCACATAACTTTGTTTAGGTGCAATAGATGCACTCTGTTGGTGCCGAATAAAAATCGATATGGTTCATCTTCCGCTACCGTTGTTCTATCTTCCTTGTGCGGCTGCCTTTTTCATCCGCTCGCGCATGCGCCGCAATGGAGCACGCGGCCGGTACTCGTCAGCCTGAATTTTTTTGTTTACCAGAGAGGAGGCACGAATCCTTGGCATGGAAACAGTCCGAACACGTGATCTATGAATCCCGTCGTGTCGGCATAGTGTTCCGCGATCAACAGATCGGACTCCTGATAGTGCAGCCGTTCGAGCACATGCTTGGCGTCGCGCACCCGTCATCCCGTGATCGCACCGCCGACACCCCGTCGCGACCATCAATCGATCTCCATATTTTCAGCCGTTTCCACGCGCTGCGCGTCGCGCTTCGTCACCGCCGCATGCCGCCCGCGCCGGCCTATGGATACCACCACCCGAAACGCCACTGGCGCGAACACGAGCCCGAACATCGTCGCGGCGAGCACGCCCCCGAACGCACCCGTGCCGATCGACCGCCGGCTTTCCGCACCCGCGCCCGTCGCCAGCACGAGCGGCACAACGCCCAGCAGGAACGCCATCGACGTCATCATGATCGGCCGGAATCGCGCGGCGGCCGCGTCGATCACCGCCTGCCGCAGCGGCACGCCGCTCCCGGCCAGATCGCGCGCGTACTGCACGATCAGGATCGCATTCTTCGCCGCCAGCCCGACCACCGTGATCATCCCGACCTTGAAATACACGTCGTTCGGCATCCCGCGCGCGAGCGCCGCCGCGATCGCGCCGATCATGCCGAGCGGCACGATCGTCAGCACGGACAGCGGGACCGTCCAGCTTTCGTACAGCGCGGCAAGCGCCATGAAAACCGCGAGCACGGACAGCCCGACGAGCAGCGGCGTTTGCCGCGCGGCAACCTGCTCCTCGCGCGCCGCATCGACCCAGTCGAAGCCGACCCCGACCGGCAGTGCGCCGGCGAGCCGCTCCATCTCCGCCATCGCCGCGCCCGAACTCGTGCCGGTCGCCGCGCGGCCGCTGATGTCGAGCGACGGATAGCCGTTGTAGCGATTCAGCATCACCGGGCCGACCGTCCAGTGCGGCGCTGCGATGGCCGACAACGGAACCATGTCGCCGGTGCGGTTCGGCACCGTCAGCGCCATCAGTTGCGCATCGGTCGCGCGCGCGGCCGGGTCGGCCTCGATGATCACCCGCCGCATCCGGCCCGATGCCGGAAAATCGTTGATGTAGTTCGAGCCGAACGTGCCGCCCAGAAAGCCCGCGATTCGCTCGAACGGCACGCCGAGCGCATACGCCTTCGCACGATCGACATCGAGTTCGATGCGCGGCGCGTCCGGCAGGTCTTCGAAATGCACGGCGGCGAGCAACGGATCCGTTTTCGCTCGTCCGGACAACTGCTCGCGAGCCGCCTTCAACGCGTCGAGCCCGACGCCGCCCCGATCCTCGAGCCGGAACGTGAATCCGTCGGAATGCCCGATGCCGCGCACCGACGGCGGCAGCGACGCCTCGACGTCGCCGTCGAGGATCGTGCCGAAACGCCCGTTGAGCCGGTCGCGCAACGCCATCGCGTCGACGTCGCGCCGCGACCAGTCCTTCAGCTCCACGAACGCCATCCCGACGTTCTGCCCGCTGCCCGCGAAACTCCAGCCAATCACGCTCGTCACGTTCGCGATCGCCGGCTCCGCGCGCAGGATCGCCTCGACACGCTCGACGACCGCGAGCGTGCGCGCCTGCGTGGCGCCCGCCGGCAACTGGATCATCACCTGCAGTTGCCCCTGGTCCTCGGTCGGCAGGAAGCCGCCCGGCATCATCCAGTACAGCAGCCCGCATGCGATCACGAGCGCCGCGTAGACCGCCACGACCATGCCGGTGCGGCCGACGGCGAACACGGCGAGACGGCGATAACCGGATTCGACGCGCGCGAAGGACGCACCGAAGCAGTCGGCCAGACGCGTGCCGATGCCACGTCGCCGCGCGTGGCCGATTCCGCCGTCGTGTCGCGCGACCGGCTTCAGCAGGTTCGCGCACAGCGCGGGCGTGAGCGACAGCGCCATGAACGACGACACCAGCATCGATGCGATCATCGCCACCGCGAACTGCCGGTAGATGCCGCCGACGGCGCCCGGAAAGAACGCCATCGGCACGAATACGGCGGTCAGCACCGCGGTCACCCCGACGATCGCACCGCCGATCCGCTTCATTGCGCGGCGCGTGGCGTCGCGCGGCGACACGCCCTCCTCCATCACCCGGTGCACGCTCTCGACGACGACGATCGCATCGTCGACAAGGATGCCGATCGCCAGCACGAGACCGAACATCGTGAACACGTTGATCGACAGTCCGAACGCCCACATCGCGACGAACGCACCCATCAGCGTGACGGGAATCACGACGGTCGGCACCAGCGTGTAACGCAGATCGCGCAGGAACAGCCACATCACGCAAAACACCAGCACGACCGCCTCGACGAGCGTCAGCACGACCTCCCGGATCGCGATCGTCACGAAATGGGCGCCATCGAACGGAATCTCCATCGCCACGCCCGGCGGCAATACCCTCGACAGTTCGGCAAGCCGCGCACGGATCGCGTTCGACGTTTCGAGCGCGTTGCCGCGCGGGCCGAGCTGAATGCCGACGGTGGCCGCCGGGCGGCCGTTCAGCCGCGAATAGAACGAGTAGTCGTCGCGGCCGATTTCGACACGCGCGACGTCGGCGACGCGCACCACCGAACCGTCCTGCTTCGACTTCAGCACGATCCGGCCGAACTCCTCCGGCGACGTCAGCTGTCCCTTGACGACGATCGTCGCGGTGAGCTGCTGGCCGCGCTCGAACGGCGCATCGCCGATCGCACCGGCCGTCACCGTCGCGTTCTGCACGCCGATCGCCGCGATCACGTCGTCGGCGCCGAGGTCGTATTCACGCAATTTGTTCGGATCGAGCCAGACCCGCAGCGCCTCGCCGGCGTCCCACAGCTCGGCCGCGCCGACGCCCGGCGCACGCTTCAGTTCGCGCAGCACGTAGCGGTTCAGGTAATCGCCGAGTTGCGCGGAATCGCGCGTGCCGTCGGTCGACGTCAGCGTGACGAGCATCAGGAACGTGTTCGCTGCCTTGAATACGCTGATCCCCTGCTGGACGACCTGCTGCGGCAACCGCGGCTCGACCTGCTTCAGCCGGTTGTTCACGTCGACGAGCGCGATGTCCGGATCGGTGCCGGGCGAAAACGTGACGTCGATCTCGAGATTGCCGTGACCGTCGCTGCTCGTCGCGTAATACAGAAGCCCGTCGGCGCCGTCGAGGCTTTCCTCGATGATGCTGCCGACGTCACCGTCGACCGTCTCGGTCGACGCGCCCGGATACGCGGCCGTGATCACGACCCGCGGCGGCGCAAGCCGCGGATACTGCGCGATCGGAAGCTGCGGAATGGCGAGCACGCCCGCGACGACGATTGCGAGCGCAACGATCCACGCAAAGACGGGACGATCGATGAAGAACGATGGCATCGGCATGCGTCAGCGAACCGCCGGCGTTTCGGCGCGGGACCGCGGAACGGCATCACCGTCGGCGCCGCACGGCGTGTGGGCGGCCTGGGCGTACTTCGCCCGGTTCACGTCAATCATCGGTGCTCTCTTGTGTGCCGCGCACCGGAGCCAGCATCGACGACGCGAGCAGCGCGCGTGTATACGGATGGGACGGCGCATGCAGCACGTCGAGCGTATCGCCCTCCTCGACCACCCGCCCCGCCTTCATCACCACGACCCGGTGGGCCATTGCACGCATCACCGCGAGATCGTGCGTGATGAACAGGTAGCTCAGCTCGTACTTCTTTTGCAGATTCGTCAGCAGATTCAGCACCTGCTTCTGGATCGACACGTCGAGCGCGCTCGTCGGCTCGTCCAGCACCAGCAGCTCCGGCTCCACCGCCAGCGCGCGCGCGATCGCGATGCGCTGGCGCTGGCCGCCGGAAAATTCGTGCGGATAGCGAAGCATCGCCTCGGCCGGCAGGCCGACCTCCTGCAGCAGCGCGGCGACCCGCGCGCGCCGCGCGGCGCCGGCTACCTGCGGCCGGTGCACGGCGAGCCCCTCGCCGACGATCTGCTCGACCGTCATACGCGGCGACAGCGAGCCGAACGGATCCTGGAACACGACCTGCATGCGGCCGTACAGCGCGCGCCTGCCGCCCGTCGTCCGCAGCGCGTCCAGCGGCATGCCGTCGATTTCGATCGAACCCGCGGCCGGCCGCTGCAGACCGAGCACCGTCGCCGCCAGCGTCGATTTCCCCGAGCCCGATTCGCCGACGATTCCCAGCGTTTCGCCGCGCCTCAGGTTCAACTTCACATCGTGCACGGCGCGGAACGTCGTCTTGCCGAGCACCGCGCGCCAGCCCTTCGCCGCGATGCGGTAATCGACGGCGAGGTCCTGCACGTCGAGAATCGTCTGCGCGCCGGCCGCGACCGGCTCGACGTCCCGCTGCGGGGCGCTGTCGAGCAGCCGGCGCGTATAGGCGTGCTGCGGCGCGGCGAACAGCGCGTCGGTCGTGTTCGTCTCCACGAGCACGCCCTGCTCCATCACGGCCACGCGCTGCGCGAAGCGCCGCACGAGATTCAGGTCGTGCGTGATCAGCAGCACGGCCATCCCGCGCGCGGCCGCCTCCTGCTCCTGCAGTTCGATCAGCAGATCGACGATCTGCTGGCGCACCGTCACGTCGAGCGCCGTCGTCGGCTCGTCCGCGAGCAACAGCCGCGGCCGGCACGCGAGCGCCATCGCGATCATCGCGCGTTGCCGCTGGCCGCCCGACAACTGGTGCGGAAAGCTGTCGATGCGCCGTTCCGGCTCCGGAATCCCGGTGCGCCGCAGCAGCGCGATCCCCCGCTCGCGCGCATCGCCCGGCCGCAGCCCCTCGTGCAGCCGCAGGCTCTCGGCGATCTGCTTGCCGATCGTATACAGCGGATTCAGCGCCGTCATCGGTTCCTGGAACACCATCGCGATGTCGGCGCCGCGAATCCCGCGCATCTGCCGTTCGGTCTTCGCGAGCAGGTCCTCGCCGTCGAACAGCATCCGTCCCGACAGCGTCGCCTGCTGCGCGAGACGCAGGATCGACAGCGCGGTCACGCTCTTGCCCGACCCCGATTCGCCGACGAGCGCCACGCGCTCGCCGCGGCCGACCGACAGGCTCAGGTCCTGCACGGCCGCCTTCGCGCCGAAGCGCGCCGAAAACCCGTCGATCTGAAGCAACGCGTTCGCCATCATCGCTCCCCGCCGAATGCCGAACCGCGCGAGCGTGTGTCGAGCGCGTTGCGCAGCGCGTCGCCCATGAAGGTCAGCAGCAATAGCGTAATGACGAGCGCCGCGAACGCGGAGATCGAGATCCACCACGCGTCGAGGTAGTTCTTGCCTTCCTGCAGCAGTTCGCCGAGGCTCGGCGTCGGCGGCTGCACGCCGAGGCCGAGGAAGTCGAGGCTCGTCAGCGACAGGATCGCCGCGCTCATCCGGAACGGCAGGAACGTGATCACCGGCGTCAGGCTGTTCGGCAGCACGTGCCGCCACATGATCTGCCAGTTCGACAGCCCCATCGTGCGTGCGGCCTTCACGTAGTCGAGCGCGCGGTTGCGCAGGAACTCCGCGCGCACGTAGTCGGACAGCACGAGCCAGCCGAACATCGACAGCAGGATGAACAGTAACCACAGCGACGGCGTGAAGATCGATGCGAAGATGATCAGCAGGTACAGGTCCGGCAACGCACTCCAGATCTCGATCAGGCGCTGCCCGATCAGGTCGGTGCGGCCGCCGTAGAAGCCCTGCAGCGCGCCGGTCAGCACGCCGACCAGCACCCCCGACACGGTCAGCGCGAACGCCATCAGCACCGACAGCCGGAACCCGTACAGCAGTCGCGCGAGCACGTCCCGCCCGAACTGGTCGGTGCCGAGCCAGTTGCTCGCCGACGGCGGCGCCGGATACGGCCGCGATGCGAAATAGTCGATCGTGTCGTAGCGGTAACGATTCGGCGGATAGATCGCGAAATTGCCGCCTGTTTCGAGCTTCGCGCGAATGTACGGGTCGAGATAGTTGGTCTTCGCCGGAAAGTCGCCGCCGAACTCGGTCTCCGGATAGTCCTTCACGATCGGAAAGTAATAGTGCCCGTCGTAGCGCACGAGCAGCGGCCGATCGTTCGACAGGCCGTCGGCACACAGGCTGAGCACGAACAGCGTCGCGAAGATCGCGAGGCTTGCATAGCCGAGCGGCTGCGCACGAAAGCGCTGCCACGTGCGCCGCCACGGCGACGGCGACGGCGCGCACGCCGGATCAGTGGTCCAGGCGGCTGAACTGGATACGGGGGTCGACGAGGACATAGCAGATATCCGCGATAAGCTTGGTCAGCAGACCGATCAGGGTGAACAGGAACAGCGAGCCGAGCACGACCGGATAGTCGCGGCGGATCACCGAGTCGTACGACAGTTGCCCCATCCCGTCGAGCGAGAACAGCGTCTCGATCAACAGGTTGCCGTTCAGGAATGCACCGACGAACGCGGCCGGCAACCCGGTGAGCAGCGGGATCGCCGCATTGCGCAGCACGTGCTTCCACAGCACGTCGCGCTCCGGCGCCCCTTTCGCGCGCGCGGTCAGCACGTATTGCCGGCCGATTTCGTCGAGGAACGTGTTCTTCGTCAGGATCGTGACGATCGCGAAATTGCCGATCACCGACGCGGTGACCGGCATCACCATGTGCCACAGATAGTCGAGCGTCTTGCCGATCAGCGTCAGGTCGTCGAAATTGTCCGACGTGAGCCCGCGCATCGGAAACACCTGCCAGAACGTGCCGCCGCCGAACAGCATCAGCAGCAGCACGCCGAGCACGAAGCCCGGCACCGCGTAGCCGGTCAGCACCAGCACGCTCGTCACGGTGTCGAACCGCGAACCGTTGCGCACCGCCTTCGCGATGCCGAGCGGCACCGACACGAGATACGTGAGGATCACCGTCCAAAGCCCGAGCGTGATCGACACCGGCAGCTTCGAGCGGATTACCGCCCACACGCTGCGGTGCGCGAAGTAGGACTGGCCGAGGTCGAACGTCGCATAGCTTTTCAGCATCAGCACGTAGCGTTCGAGCGGCGGCTTGTCGAAGCCGAACTGCTTGCGGATCTGCTCGATCTGCTGCGGGTCGACACCCTGGCTGCCGTGGTAGCCGCCCGCGCCTCCGCCCGCCTCCCCGCCGCGCGCGCTGCCGTGGCGCAACTGCGTGAGCACCTGTTCGACCGGGCCGCCCGGCACGAACTGCGTGACCGCGAACGTGATCGTCACGACGCCGATCAGCGTCGGGATCATCAACAGCAGGCGCCTGAGTATGTATGCCAGCATGGTTGTTCTCCGTCAGGCCGCCGGAGCGGGTTGGACCGCCGGCCGCTTCCCGTACCAGTAGTCGACGATCCAGTCCTCGTACTGATAGGAAGCCGGCACGACCGCCGGATGGCCGAGCGTCGTCTTGTACGCGATCCGCGCATTCGGCATGTAGTACTGCGGGACCAGTACGTACAGGTTGATCAGCACGCGATCAAGGGCGTGCGTGGCCGTCTCGAGATCGTCGAGCGTATTGGCCGCGAGCGCCGCGCGGATCAGCGCATCGACGGCCTTCGACTTCACGCCCGGATAGTTCTCCGAGCCAGGCTGCGAGGCAGCCGCGCTGCCGAAACGGCGCGTCAGCTCCGCGCCGGGGATCGTCACGGGCGAGTAGATATACGTCGTCATGTCGTACTCGAAATTGTCGAGCCGCTTCTGGTAGAGCGCGCTGTCGATCTCGTGCAGGTACGCATGGATGCCGAGCGTCGCGAGCGCTTGCGTGTACGGCAGGATCAGGCGATCCATGCCGGGCTGGTCGTCGATGATCTCGATCGTCATCGGCGTGCCGTTCGCGTCGCGCAGCGCGCCGTCGCGATAGTGCCAGCCGGCCTGCGCGAGCAAGTCGCGCGCTTGCCTGAGATTCGCGCGCAGCGAGCCCGGCGGCAGCGTCGACGGCTGCTTGACCATCGGCCCGAACACCTCCGGCGGCAGCGTCGAGCGGTACGGTTCGAGCAGCGCGAGCTCCTTCGCGCTCGGCATGCCGGACGCGGCGAACGGGCTCGCGTCCCAGAAGCTGTTGGTGCGCCGGTACTGTCCGTAGAACATCATCCGGCTCATCCAGTCGAAGTCGAACGCCAGCGCGAGCGCATGCCGCACGCGCACGTCCTGGAACATCGGTTTGCGCAGGTTCATCAGGAAGCCCTGCATCTGCGCGGGGCCGTCCGGGAATTCCCCCTTCTTCAGCATGCCGTTGCTGAAATTCTTGCCGACGTACTTGCGCGCCCACTGCGTCGAGCTGTACTCCATCCGCGCGTCGACATCGCCGGCCTTGAACGCCTCGAGCGCCGTGTACTGGTCGAGGTACAGCTTGAACGACACGCGCGCGAAACGGAACATCCCGCGCCGCGACGGCAGATTCGCGGCCCAGTAGTGCGGGTTGCGCACGTACGCGATCTGCTTGTCGTTCCTGCGCTGCTCGATCAGGTAGGCGCCGCTCGCGATCGGCGGCTCGTTCGCGATCTGGTCGAACGCCGGCCGCGTACCGTCCGCGCGCTGCCCCCACTTCGGCGAGAACACCGGCAGGTCGCCTGCGATCAGCGCGGCGTCGCGCTCCGCGTGCTTGAATTCGAAGCGGATCGTGTGGCTGTCGATCACCACTGCGCGCTTGATGATCGAGAATTGCGCGTTGTACAGCGGCGACGCCTGCGGGCTCGTCAGCGTATCGAACGAATACTTGACGTCAGCCGCGGTGATTGCGTCGCCGTTCGAAAAGCGCGCGGCCGGATTGATGTGGAACGTGGCCGACAAACCATCGGGCGCCACCTCGACGTCGTCGGCGATCAGCGCGTATTCGGACGCGAGTTCATCCCAGCTGCGCTGCATCAGCGTGTCGAACATCAGGTTCTTGATGTCCGGCGCGGGCGAGCCGCGGGTCAGAAACGGGTTCAGCGAGTCGTAGCTCTGTGCTTCGTCGTAGTTTTCGAAGTTGAGCGTGCCGGTGTCCGGCGCCTGCGGATCCGCATAATCGAAATGCGTGAAGCCCGGCGGGTATTTCGGCTGGTCGTATTGCGCGATGGCCGGCACCGCGTGCGCGGCTTGCGGCATGACCGCGGCGCATGCGATCAGCACCACGCACACGAACAGCGCGTGCATCCGCCGCCATTTCAACAGTCTCATGTTCAGTCAACCCGGTAGCGTGCCGGCCCGATGCCCGCGCGCGATCAATGCCTGTCGATTCACGCGTCGTCGATACCGGTCGAACCGGCCGTACCGTCATCGCGCCTGATTAAAAAAGGCCGCTCCGAATTAGGGGTAGTGGACGTGGAGCGGCCTGTCCAAGCAGTTCGGTCTTGCGCGTGTCGGCGTCAGAACTTGTACGTCGCGCCAACCTGCGCGAAGCGGCCGATATACGAATACACCGACGTGTCGTACCCGCTCTGGCTCAGCGTGCCGTTCGCGAAGATCGGATCGTACGGCGGCGTGCGGTTGAAGATGTTGTCGATGCCGCCGTAGATGGTCCAGTTCTTGAAGCCCGTGTACGTCAACATCAGGTTGAACTGGCTGTACGAACCGACTTTCGGCGGCTCCGCCAGCAGGTTCTGCGCGTACGGGCCCGTGAACTGCCACGTCAGCGCCGCATCGAACTTGCGATAGTTCCAGTCCAGCGTCGTGTTGCCGCGCCAGCGCGGGAAGCTGCCGCCGAACGGCTGCGTGATCGTGAAGTTGTTGCCCGCGCCGTTGATCGGTGCGCTGCCCGGGAAGCCGATCTTGTAGCTGTTGACGTACGCCCAGTCGCCCGACAGCGTGAGCATGCCCCAGCCCTTGAGCGGCAGACCCTGGCGGAACGTGCCTTCGAAGCCGTTCGTGTCGAGGTAGCCGAGGTTCTGATACGGAATCACCTTGTACAGCAACTGGCCGGTCGTCGGGTCGGTCACGACCTGCGACGGCTTGCCCTGGCCGATCACGTTGTCGATGCGGATCTTGTACCAGTCGAAGCCGATATCCGTGTAGCGGGCCGGCGAAACCTGGAAGCCGATGTTGAAGTTGCGCGTGCGTTCCGGCGCGAGGTTCGGGTTGCCGACCGTGATCGACGTGTAGTTCTGGCCGGTTGCCGGGTCGACCTGAATGCCGAGGGTCTGCGACTTGCTGTCCTCGACGAAGGTCGGCGCGCGGAAGCCGCGGTTGTACGACGTATACAGCGTGAGCGCCTTGATCGGCTGGTAGCGCAGCGCGAAGCGCGGCGAGAACGCCCCGCCCACGTCCGTGTAGTGGTCGTAGCGACCTGCCTGGCTGAACGTCAGGTTCTCCAGGATCGGCACGTTGACCTGGTAATAGACGGCCGCAACATTGCGCGCGCCGTTCACGGTCTGCAGATCGGGCGAGATCACCGCGCCGCTCAGGTACTCGGAGCCGGGCGTCAGCGTTTCGCTCTGGTGCGTGAACTGCGCGCCGAAGCCGATGCCGACGTCGCCGGTCGGCAGGTGGAACAGGTTCGGCGTCGACAGCGTCGCGTCGATCGTGTCGAGCTTCGAGATACCGAGGTTGTTCGCTTCCTGGTACAGGCCGTTGAACGCGTTCGGCGTCGCGGCCGGGTTCGCGAAATTCAGCGTGCCGTTCTGGTAGATGTTGTTCAGCGCATTCACGTTCAGCTGGTTCGTGAACACGTTCGACACCGTGCTCTGCGAATGGCTGACCGACGTCGCCCAGTCCCAGTCGCCGTACGGCAGCGTGAACGAGCCCTTGATGCCGGCCGCCGCGCGCCAGTAGTTCGCCCAGGTCTTCTGCGCGACCGTGTTCGGGAACGCGTAGGTCAACGGCGTCGCCGCGCCCGTCGTGTTGTACGGGTTGGTCACCGGCACGACCGTGTTGAACGGCGACAGCAACTGCGTCTGCGGATTCCACACCAGCGCCGGGTTCTGCGGGTTGCCGATCACGTTGTTCCACAGGCCATCGTTGGTCGTGGTCGTGTTGTAGCTTTCCAGGAAGTCCGCGAACGCCGTCGTCGTGTCGTTGATCTTGAAGTCGCCATGCAGCTTCGCGTTCAGGCGTTCGGTCATCGGCAGGATCGACGTGCTTTCCGCCGTGTTGAACGCGCAGATCGTGCCCGGCAGGCCGGCCGACAGCGAGTTCGTCGCGGCCTGGTGCACCGCCCCGCCGAACGGGCAGCCGTTCAGCGCCTGCGCACTGCCGTCGGGCATGTTCCAGTAGGACGGCCCGAGCAACGAAAAGCCGCCCGGCTTGCCCGTGAAGTCCTGGTTGCGGGTCGAATCGCGATCGGCAAGCGTGAAACCGTTCGACTTGTAGTAGCTGAGCGCCGCCGTCACGTTGAAGCGGTCGGCGTTCAGGTCGCCGAAGCCGCCGAGCACGCCGAACTTCGTCGTGCCGTCGCCGTTGCCGGCGTTGATCGCGCTGCCGATGCTGCCGTCGAGCTGCAGCCCGCGGAAATTGTGTTTCGTGATGATGTTGACGACGCCGCCGATCGCGTCCGATCCGTATTGCGACACCGCGCCCGTCTTCACGATTTCGATGCGCTCGATGTCGTTGAGCGGCAGCGTGTTGAGGTCGAAGAACGAATCGACGCTGTTCGAGAAGAACGCATACGGCGCCACGCGCTGGCCGTCGACCAGCACGAGCGTGTATTTCTCGGACAGGCCGCGTAGCGCGATGCCGGCCGCGCCGGCCGCGAAGTTGCCCGACTGCCCTTCGCCCCAGCTATTCGCCGAGTTGGCCGTCGCATTGCGCAGGAAGTCGGTCACCGTCACCGCGCCGCTGGCCTGGATCTCCTTCGGCGTGATGGTCTGTACCTGCTGAAAGCCGGTCTTGTCGGATTGCCGGATCAGCGAGCCGGTCACCTCGAAACGCTTGATCTGTGCGACCTTGCCCTGCCCGTTCGCGGCCGGGGCGGCGGGCGCGGTGTCGCCCGTCACGGCCGCGCCGGGTGCTGCCGCGCCCGTTTCAGCAGGCGTGCTTGTGGTACCGCCCGCCTGCGCGACGATCGCGGCCGGAGGCGCGCCGGTCGCGACTGCATCCGCCACGGCGACGGCGCCAGACGCCGGCTGGCTCTGTGCGAAAGCCGGCACCGCCAGCGTCGCGGTGAGTGCCAGTTCTGCCCAGACTATTCTTTTGATGGCCAACGCTAGCGCTCTCTGCTTCATCTTGTTTCCTCTCGCTCGTCAGTAAGACCCCACCCGCTGCACGTCCAATCTTGTGAATTCCGCCGCGCTTGCGGAGCACCCGTGTGCCGGAGCCCGCCATTTCCGACCTGCCAACTACCGCGATCCGAACGGATCGACCGCGCAACGCGAACGCTGCATGGTCCTTTCGTATTTTTTAATTTGCAATACTGATTACTTACATTGAGTTCACAGCTTGCTTACCGCTTCCAATAATTCCGGTCCGACGGGCTAGAACAGCCGTGGCGTACCGACCCAGACGATCACCGCCTCTTCGTCGGCCGTGTTCTGCCACGCATGCGGCGTCGTCGACTCGTAGTGCGCGGTGTCGCCCGCGCCCAGCATGAACGTGCAATCCTCCAGCGTGAGCACGACCCTGCCGCGCATCACGTAGAGAAACTCCTCCCCGGCATGCGTCGTCACTTCCGACGGCGACTGCCCCGCCGGTATCCTGACGAGAATCGCATCGAGCTTGCGTCCGTCCACGAGATTCGTCAGCCGGGCAAAAGAGCTCGCCGAGTTGGCGAACTGGAAATACTGCAATGCGTCGCCGCGGCACACCGAGCGCGCCTCGGTTGGCGTGTCGATGAAGTACTGCATCGTCACGCCGAGCGCCTTCGCGATTCGGACCAATGACGTGATCGACGGCGTCGCGCGCCCACGCTCGACCTGCGACAGGAACGGCTTCGAGATCCCTGCCGTCGTGGCCGCTTCGTCGAGCGTGAGTTTCAGCCGCTGCCGAAGCGCGCGGATCTTGTTGCCAAGCGAAACCGCGACGAGCACCGATTCATCGGGAGGCAAGACCATGGAAGAACGGAACCTCTCAATCGAAATCGGTTTGATGTCGGCAGGCCTTCCCCGATGCCATGAGGCTGCCGCCACGGCGCGACACTCTGCTCCCCTTCGCCGCCGGGCGCACGTCGCACGTGCCGCGAAGCGGGATTCCGGCTTCGTGGTCGCGCGATTCACGCTCACTTCATTCGGTTTACTAATTAACAAGACTGCCCCTTTTCTTCGCCCAGACAGACTTCCCCGCCTTCAAGTCGCGCCGCAATACCACGTGTATGCGGCACGGCGCCCATCCCGCATCGCGTGCCTGCTTCCCCCTCCGTCGTTACCGCGACGCGACGGCCGTCCAGAGCTTCGCCAGATCCCCCGATCCGTCGGTACCCTTCACCGTGCGCAGCACCTGGACCGCGTGCGCCTTCTGGCCGGCCACGTAATACGCCTCGCCGAGCCGCAGCCGCGCCGCATCGGGATGATCGAGCCCACCCTTCGCGATCGCCTGCTCCATCATCGACAGCCCCTGCGCCGCGTGGCCCGCGAACACCAGATTCATGCCGACGTCGATCGGCGCTACCGGATCGGCAGCGTCCGCGCCCGACTGCGCGCGCTTGTCGGCCAGCGCCCGCAGCCGTTTCTCTCGGTCCGCCTGCGCATCCTTGCCCAGCACGCCGGACGCGAACCCCTGGTCGATCACCTGCCGGCCTTCGGCCGGCGTGCCCGCCACCAGCGCGAGCTGCGTCATCTCCATATAGGCGTCGGCCGTCGTCAGCGAGCCCGTCGCCCGGCGCAACCGGTAGATGTCGAGGTCGAGCGACGACAGGTAACCGGGGCTGCCGCGAATCGCCGAGACCATTTCCTCCCAGTACGCGGGGCTCGGGTGATAAGCCACCAGCATGGCGAGCGCGCTGCGATAGGCGCCGGCATCCTTGCTCTTTTGCGCACAGGTCGCCAGCATCTGCAACTGCCCTTCGTCCGGCGCGTGGCCGGCCTTCACCTGTGCGTCCGCGCTTGCCTTCAACTGGCTCACGACCTGGCCGCAATCGTTCGACAGGTAATACGACTGCGTAAGCAGCGTGCGCATTTCCGGGTCCGTGCCGCCCGCCTTCAGGTAGCGCTGCGCGACGCGGATCGCCTGCGGATAGTTCTTCTGCTGGAAGTAGATTCCCGCGAGCGCCGCCGTCGTCCGCTGCTCGTCCTCGCCCGACAGGCGCCCCGAGTTCAGGACGGTTTCGTAGGCCTGCGCGGCCACGCCGGTATCGCCGGCCGCCATCGCCGCCGCGCCGCGCGTCGCCTCCACCATGTAGGTTTCATACGGCGTGCGATTGGGCACGGCGGCCGCCTGCGCGATCTTGCCGAGCGCGTCGCGATACTTGTGCGCGCGATACAGCTCCTGCGCCGCCGCCAGCGGCTTCGCCACATCGGGCCGCAACGCGTCGGCTGCCCACGCCGGCCGGCCGAGCGCGCAGGCCGCACCGAGCGCCGTCAGCGCCACCATCCGTTTCCATCGTTGCTGGTTCATCGGTTGGCCTGTCCCGTCATTGCATGAACTGCTCGTTGCCGATCAGGCCGATCTTCGTCGCGCCCACGCGCTGCGCGGACGCCAGGACGGCCGCCACGTCCTTGTATGGCGCCAGCTTGTTCGGCCGCAGATGAATCTCCGCCTGCACGGGCTCGTGCGCGACCTGTGTCAGCTTCGCCTCGAGCGCCGCGCGATTCGGCACCGCCGTGCCGTTCCACGTCGTCGTGCCGTCGAAGTCGATGTCGATCTGCACGACTTCCGGCGGTGCGGCGGGCGGCGGTGGGTTGCCCACCGGCAAGTCCATCTTCACCGAATGCATCTGGATCGGGATCGTGATGATCAGCATGATCAGCAGCACCAGCATCACGTCGATCAGCGGCGTGGTGTTGATGTCGACCATCACGTCCGGCTCGCTGCTGCTCCCGCCCGAAGGCACGTTCATTCCCATCGTTTGCTCCTGTCGATCTGAGTTAGCGCTTTAGCGCTTGCTCAGATCCCATGCTCCACCATCAATCAGAACCGGCGCGTGTGCCGCTCCCATGCAACGCTAACCACCCCGCGCCGGCGGTTCCGTGATGAACGACACCTTCGCGATACCCGCCCGCTCGCACATCGTGATGACCCGGCCGATGAACTCGTAGCGCGTGTTCTGGTCGCCCCGCACGTGCACGCTCGGTTGCGGCTGCTGTTGCGACACGCCCTTCAGCTTCGCGAGCAACGTCGCTGCGTCCACCAATTGCTCACCCCAGAAGAAATCGCCGTCGCGGTTCACCGCGATCTCGACGCTCTTCGGCGTGGTCTGCAGCGGCTGCACGACCTCCTTCGGCAACTGCAGCTGGATCGTGTGCGTGACGACCGGGATCGTGATCAGGAAGATGATCAGCAACACCAGCATCACGTCGACGAGCGGCGTCGTGTTGATGTTCGCGATCACCTCGTCGCTTTCGTCCTGCCCGACGTTCATGCCCATCGCGCGCCTCCGTCAGCCGGTCAGTTCACGAGCGACGCGGCGGGCGACGGCACGCGAGCGGGACGCTTGCTGCCGGCCAGCAGCACGGTATGCAGCTGGGCGCCGAAGTTGCGGACCCGCTCCATCACCGACTTGTTGCGCCGGACCAGGAAGTTGTAGCCGAGCACGGCCGGCACCGCGACCGCCAGGCCGATCGCCGTCATGATGAGCGCCTCGCCCACCGGGCCCGCGACCTTGTCGATCGACGCCTGGCCCGCGATCCCGATCGCCGTCAGCGCGTGATAGATCCCCCAGACCGTGCCGAACAGCCCGACGAACGGCGCGGTCGAGCCGACCGTCGCGAGGAACGCGAGCCCGTCCTGCATGCGGTTCGACACGTTCGTGATCGAGCGCTCGACGGACACGTCGATCCACGTGTTGCGGTCCACGGCTTCGAGCAGCGCCTCGTCGTGATGCTCGCCCGCCTCGATCGCCGTTTCGGCGATGAAGCGGAACGGCGACGCCTCGTCGAGCAGCTTCGCGCCCTCGGCCAGCGACGGCGCGCTCCAGAGCTGCGCGTCGGCGAGTTTCGCGCGGCGGTTCGCCCGCAACTGTTCGACGAACTTCGTGATCATGATGTACCAGCTGCCCATCGACATGATCACGAGCAGGATCAGCACGAAGCGCGCGACGAAGTCGCCGTTCTTCCAGAGCGCGCCGAGCCCGTACGGATTCTCGACCGCTTCGGTCGTGGCCGGCGCCGGCGGCGGGGCCGGCTCGGCGGCGGGCGCCTGCGCGGGCGCCGCGGCCTGCGTCGACGCGTCGGAGGTCGCCGCGGATCCGCTCGCTTGCGCGTAAGCGAGTTGCGGTGCAACGAGCCCGTCGATTCCGGCGACGGACATCAACAGGCTTGCCGCCAGCGCGGCCAGAGAACGCTTCGTCATACCCCACTCCAATTCTTTCGTTAAACTTACGATTTAGGTTCAAGCCGGTTTTCACCGGTCCGGCTCCCGCCGGACCGCCCACTGCATCAATTCAGGTTGAACGAGAACGGCACCTGCACCCGTACCGCCTGGCCTTGCGCCACGCATTTGAACCGCTTCACGGTGTTGTAGGCCGCACGATCGAGCACGGGGTCGGCCGACTGGGCCACGCGTTCGTTCGTGATGTTCCCTTCCGCATCCACGACGAACTCGATCGTCACGTCACCCGTGATGTTGTTTTCCTGCGCTTCCTTCGGGTACTGCATCGACGCGCGCATCGAGTCCGAATTCGGGCAGACGACACCCACTTCGTGACTGACCGGCTTGGCCGGCGCGGGCGGTGCGACGACCGGCGCCTGCACGGCCGGCGCGGACGGCACCGGTGCCGACTGGTGCGTGATGGTCGCCTGCTGCGGGGGTGCCTGCACCGGCACTTCAGGCGGCGGCACGAACGGCGGCGGCGGCGGCGCGAACTTCGGCGGCGGAAGCTTGACGACCGGCATCGGCGGGGGCGGCGGCGGCTTCACCGGCTCGATGATGCGGGTTTCGATCGGATGCTGGATCACCTGCACGACTTTGGTCGCGAGGCCATTGAGCAATGCGTAGATCAGCACTGCATGCAACAGGAGGACGACTGCGATGCCGCCGAAACGGCGCACCGGATTCTGCTGCTTCTTGCCGAATTCCCGCGGACGCCCCAGCGTGGCCAGTCCGCTGTTCGAAGCAACCAGATGCTCTTCGACTTTCATGCCCACTATCCTTCCCCCAAGCGAATCGCCCAGTTTCGCGATGATGGCCGGCGCCGGAACCGGGTCGGTTCCGTCTCCGCCTCAACTCGAAATTTCATTTTTAATTCAATTTGCAATCCGAATTGAAAGCATCGATTTCGGATCGCGTTTATTCAATTTCAAGGAATCGTTTCAACCGCAACGGGATAGCCGCCCTATCCGGCGTCTATCCCGCACCAGCGTGGTCAGGCAATTGTCAGCTGCGTCGACACAGGCACATTTCTCGTATGACGATTGGATCTTCGTTACACGCTGATGTCAGCCAGGCCGTTCGTCTTGGGTGCAGAAGATAGCAAGGAAAAAATCCGGGCGTCAAACTTTATTTGATAATTGAATACAAAGTTTGGAGGCCTTACTCGAATAACGAGTTAGTAAACTTCGCCAACCATTTCCCATTAATTTCGTAATTGGTTTGTATGGTTATCGCACTAATTCAGTGCTTATCCAAAATAATCACCAATTTAGTGCTATCACACCGAATCGGTGCACTCCGGAATGAGCAATGCCGGATGCGCTTCATTGTCCGATGCATGGATGGAAGCCGATTGACCGCTTTCATGCAGGCGGGGTCCTGTTCAGGCGATATCCGTACGGTCGATCTTCGTTACTTTTAATAGGATTGCAAATCAAAATATTGAAACCTTCTCCAACGATCCAATTCTCACAATGATCTGCACAACGAACGTATCTTCCGACGACGGATAAAGCTGAGGCCACGGGAATTCGTTGCCTGCCCTTCTGCACGCACGGGCATCCCCACCTCACCGAGCCCGGTGGGAAAATGCCCGCGCATGCTTCATCGACACACGACCCGCATCGCTCAGGACAGCATCATCCCCTGCATCCGGTGCGAGAAATGCGCGCGCTCGGCCGTCTCCATCAGCATCAGGAATTCGTCCTGCATCATGTGAATCAGCGCTTGATGATCGCCGGCCTCGAAATAGACTTCCGGCTGCTGCGCGAGGTGTTCCTCGAGAAACGTCTTCATCCCGTACGCCATGCAGACCGGCGGCAGCGCGCCCATGTCGCAATCCTTGAACAGCTCGCGCAACTCGACCTCCCGGGCGAGCACGAGATGGCGCCCCGTCTTCACCCAGAGATCCGACAGGCGCACGGCGTGCGTCGTCGGCAATACGGCGGCGACGTAGCCTTCGGCGTCCTCGAGAAGCACGGTTTTCGCGAGACGATCGCCGGGAATATGCGCGGCGGCGGCCGTCTCCATGCTCGTATGACTATAGGGGTGGTACACGACTTCGTACCGCGATGACTTCTGGCGCAGGCAATCCTGCAGGGTGGCTGAGACCGGCATGGCGCACCTCGTCTGGGCGGAATCGGGCGAATCGGGTGAAAAAGGCGAACAGCGTTCGCTCCGGATTCGTTCAGCATAGGTCGCATTCCGGGCCAATGGAAATGCCCTCGTGCTGCGCCCGCCCACATGGCCCGGCAGCCGGCCCAACTCGCTTTCAAGGCCTTCGTCTGCCCTTGCCGGCATGCGGAATCCGTCCCCGGAATACGCTTGGCGGACCCTCATTTCTGCAGGCAGATTTCAGGCAGTGCGAACGAAAATGCGGCCGCACCCGCTAATTTGCCGACGTCGAGAAACTCGACCGTTAGTTGCATTTTAAGAAGAACATCGGGACACCGCCCGGGATGCGTCGTTCAAAAAGCGAACCCGCGAACGCTCGCCATCACGCCGACAAACCCGCGCCGCCAACGGCTTTCCCGGTGTCCTATACTGAGCCGGCCGCCCACCCTTCCGCGGCGGAAACCGACTCCTGGAGCGATCATGCATTACCAGTTGATCTACGAACTCGTCGACGATTACCTGTCGCGGCGCGAACCGTTCCGCGCCGAGCATCTCGCGCTCGCGCAGGCCGCGACCGAGCGCGGCGAACTGGTGCTCGCCGGCGCGCTGGCGGACCCGGCCGACCAGGCGGTGCTCGTGTTCGAAGGCGATTCGCCGGAAGCGGCCGAATCGTTCGCGCGCGCCGATCCGTACGTGCAGAACGGCCTCGTGAAATCGTGGCGCGTGCGGCCATGGCGCGTCGTGGTCGGCAAGCACGCGCCGCGTCCGGCGTGAGGCCTGGCTACAGCCACCCCGCCCGCTTGAAACGCCACCACAGCGCGAGGTCGGCGATGGCCATCGCCGCGATGCAGCCGTAGAACCCGTATTTCAGGTGCAGCTCGGGCATGTTCGCGAAGTTCATCCCGTAGATGCCGGCGATCATCGTCGGTATCGCGAACAGCGCGGCGAACGAGCCGAGCCGCTTGGTCACCTCGTTCTCCGCGAGCGAAATCATCCCGAGGTTCACCTGGATCGCGGTGACGACCATCTCGCGACGCCCTTCGATCGTCTTCACGATCCGCTGCAGATGGTCGTACACGTCGCGGAAGTAAGCCGCCATCCCGCTGCAGACCTGCGGCACGCGCCCGCCGGTGAGCTTCGCGAGCGGCTCCATCAGCGGCGCCGTGTGCTGGTACAGCAGCACGAGCCGGCGCTTCAGCGAATAGAGATCCTCGATGATCGCGCGCGACGACGCCGGCGTCGCCTTCGCGAAGATGCGGTCCTCGAGTTCCTCGAGTTCGGCCCCGAGCGTTTCGAGGATCGGGAAATACCGGTCGACGACCTGATCCATCAACGCGTAGAACACGAACGCCGAACCCTCCCGCAACAAGTGCGGCTCGCGCTCGCAACGCTTGCGCACGTCGCGGAAATCGTGCTCGGTATGGTTGCGGATCGACAGCACGTAATTCGGACCGACGAATACGTTCAATTCGCCGACCTTGAATTCGTCGTCCTCGTCGAGTTCGACCGTGTGCAGCACCGCGAACAGCGAATCGCCGTATTCCTCGATCTTCGGCCGCTGATGGCCTTTGCGGGCATCCTCGAGCGCCAGCTCGTGCAAGCCGAACTCCTCGCCCATCAGGTCGATTTCCTCGGGCGTCGGGTCCTTCAGCGCGACCCACACGAAGCATTCGGGCTTCGACACGTAATCGCTGATGGCGTCGATGTCGATATCGGCCAGCTTGCGGCCGTCCTGGTAAGCAGCACAGTTGATCAGCATGGTATTCGTGACGTTGCGGTTTGCGCATCAGTTTACCGGTTTGCTGCACGGACGGCCCGGCTTGCGCGGCACGCCGATATTGGTCATGATCGGGCTGCGTGCGCCGCAGCATGCGCGTCGACGCACTTCTACAGGCCCGCCGGGCCTGCGTTGCGCGATGCACAACGGCCGTGCGGCCCAACCGTCAAGGAGACAGACCTATGTGGTATTTCTCGTGGATACTCGGCATCGGCGTGGCGCTCGGCTTCGGCATCATCAACGCGATGTGGCTGGAAGCGGAAGTATTCTCGCGTGGCGACCAGCGCGGCGATACGTCGGGCCAGCGGTCGGGGAGCCGGCATTCGTGACGCACCTGGTGTTCTTCTGCGGTCACGCCGGCACCGGCAAGACCACGCTCGCGAAGCGGCTCATCAGGCCGCTGATGCGCGCGACCGGCGAAGCGTTCTGCCTGCTCGACAAGGACACGCTGTACGGCCGCTACAGCGCGGCCGCGATGGGCGCGCTCACGGACGATCCGAACGACCGTGACAGCCCGCTCTACCTGAAACATCTTCGCGATCCCGAATACCAGGGCCTGCTCGACACGGCCCGCGACAATCTCTCGCTCGGCATCGGTGCGCTCGTGGTCGGCCCGCTGTCGCGTGAAGTGCGCGACCGGCGCATCCTCGATCGCGCGTGGCTCGGCATCGCGCCGGACGTCACGCTGACGGTCGTCTGGGTCCACACATCGGAAGACGTCGCGCACCAGCGGATCGTCGCGCGCGCCAACCCGAACGACGCGTACAAGCTCGCGCACTGGGACGAATACCGGCAGCGCCGCTTCGTGCCGACCGGCCACGAATGCGACGGCATCGTGATGTTCGACAACACCGCGCCGTCCGACGCGGACCTCGACGCGCTGCTGTCCCGCATCGTGCCGCCGCCGCAACCGGCAACGATCGTCCCGCCGCTGCCGGCCTGATCGCGCCGCCCGGCGCCCTTTCCCTTCCCGCAAAAAAACGACGCCGGAAGCGCTGCTGCGCTCCCGGCGTCGTACGGCCCTCGTGCCAGTGACTGGCGAATGGTCTTGGAATGACGGTCAGGCGACCGCGTGCACGCGCTCCATCGTGCCGCCTTCGTACAGCTTGCCGAAGCGGTTCGACAGGAACGCCTTCAGCGACACCTTCTCTTGCGGGATGAAACCGCTCTGCGGCAGCTTCTTTTCGCGGAACAGATCCAGCACCGCGCACATCGCGCCGGCCGTCGTGATCTGGATCGCGCTCATGTGCATCCCGCACACGTCCTTTGCGAAGATCTTGCGGGTGAACACGTCCTGCACCAGCTGGCCGTCCTTCACGCCCGTCACCGTGACGAACACGAGCACGACGTCCTGCTTCGTCGACGGCACCGCGCGGCGCATGATCGACTTCAGCGTGTCGCGATCGGTCGACAGGCGCAGGTCTTCCAGCAGGAACTGGACGAGCTCGCGGTGGCCCGGATAGCGCACCGACTTGTAGTCGAGCGTCTCGACCTTGCCCGACAGCGTCTCGCACAGCGTGCCCAGGCCGCCCGACGTGTTGAACGCTTCGTATTCGGTACCGTCGAGCGAGAAGTGTTCGAGGCCTTCGAGCGGCTGCACCCACTGCTTGCGGCCGTCGCGGATCGCTTCGCACGGCTGGCAGTATTCGTTGATCAACCCGTCGACGCTCCACGTCAGGTTGTACTTCAGCGCGTTGGTCGGATATTCGGGCAGCGCGCCGACGCGCATCTTAACGTCGCGCACTTCGCTGAAGCCGTTCACGAGCTCGTGCGCGGCGATGCCGATGAAGCCCGGTGCGAGGCCGCACTGCGGCATGAACGCGCGGTCGGAGCCGTCGGCCAGTTCGCGGATCGCGTGGGTCGCGCGCACGTCTTCGGTCAGGTCGAAGTAGTGAACGCCGGCCGCCTTCGCGGCGGCGGCCACGTTGACCGCGAGGTAGTAAGGCAGCGCATTGACGAGCGCATCGAAGCCCTTCACTGCTTCGCGGATCGCATTCGCGTCGGCCGAATCGACCCGTTGCGTCGCGATGCCTTCGCGCGACAGCTTCGCGAGCGCATCCGCATCGCGGTCGAACGCGACGACTTCGTAGTCGCCCGTTTCGCGCAGCATGTGAGCAATGGTGTGGCCGATCAGACCTGCGCCGACGATGGCGATTTTCATGCGCTTATCTCCTGATGATGGGTTTGCTGTTGGTGTACGGCGTCGAGCCATGAACACAGTTTAGGGACGCTCAAAATCAGTTCCAAGACGAAGAATGATGCGAAACGACCGATAAATTCGACGTTATGACGATACGTTTGGTCGAAACGACCATTTCATCTAAAAATCGCGTAAAGGCGCTGTCGCAAACCGGCCGTTGGCGGTGGCCCGTTGCAACGACGAAGACGAGGACGCACGGCATGGCTCCCGACACACGAACTGCACATGCGTCACGGGCTACACGCCGGTCGAAGCCGAATACGGAAAGGAGAGTCGGGAGAGAGACGCGCAAAGTGCGCGGAAGGATGGCGATCGGCACTCGTGCCGATCATGAGGAACAGCGAATGCCGATACGAAGGCGGCCGGGCATCTACCCGCCGTTAATCCAGACACCCGTGACGTAACGAAACCGGCGCCGCGCATGCGCCGTCCGTCATGTGCGGTGCCGCATGCAACGGCTCAGCCGCCGATCGTCCCGCGGTCGATCTTGCGCGACAGGATGATCGACGTCGTCGTGCGCTCGACGCCTTCGAGCGTGCCGATCTGGTCGAGCAGGTCGTTGAGCCGTTCCGGCGAATCGGCGCGCAGCCACGCGACGTAGTCGTACTCGCCGCTCACCGCGCACAGCAGCTGGACTTCCGGCATCCGGTCGAGCTTGCGCAAGACGTCCTTGCCGAATTTCGGCGTGAGGATGATGCCGACGTACGCGTAGATGCTGGCGTCCAGCACGTCCTGCCCGAGCCGCACGCTGTACCCGGCGATCACGTTGGTGCGTTCGAGCCGCGCGATGCGCGCGACGACCGTCGTGCGCGCCACGTCGAGCTGGCGCGCGAGATCCGCGACGCTGGCACGCGCATCGGCTTGCAGCAGCGCGACGAGTTGCCGGTCGAGATCGTCGAGTTGGTCGAGGCGGGGTGGGCGCATGACGCTGGGCCGGTACGCATGTGCCGGCGGAGTGGAAAGTGACGCGATGATAGCGCCGATCGCCGGCGCGCCCAACCGGCACGGCCCGGATTCGCAGCTTCGATTTCGATTCGTATCGGATGTAAGCAAGTGTCGCATTCACTACCGCGCTGCATGCAACGTGCTACTAATAGCGGGCGACGCGAGAGGCGCGCTGGCGGCAATGGCCGCCGCGTCCGCTCGCCAGACACCACCCCGGAGAGCCAACCATGAAGAAAATCTCGCTCACCCTCGCTACGCTCGTCGTTGCAGCCAGCGCATTCGCGCAGACCCCGGCGCAGCCGCAAGCGCCCGCCCAGGCACCGGCCACGACGGCCGCGGCATCGGCCCCGAGCGCCGAGCAGCGCGCGGCCCGCCACGAGGCGCGCATCGAGCAGCGCATCAAGTACCTGCACGACCAGTTGAAGATCACGTCGGCGCAGGAACCGCAATGGAAGACGTTCGCCGACACGATGCGCGACAACGGCGCAACGATGGGCCGTCTCTACGGCGAACGGATGGCCAAGCACGACGTGTCCGCGCTCGACGACATGAAGCAGTACGCGGAACTGTCGCAGGCGAACGCCGACGGCGCGAAGAAGCTCGCCGACGCGTTCGCGCCGCTCTACGAGAGCTTCCCGGCCGAGCAGAAGGCGCTGGCCGACACGACGTTCCGCAGCTGGCTGCACCACGGCGGCGAGCACCGCGGCAAGGGCAAGACGAAGGGCAAGGAAGGCAAGGCAGCCGCCGCGCCGGCCGCAAGCGCACCCGCGCAGCCCTGACCCTTCCCGCCGGCGCCGTGCCGGCCCGCCCGGGCCGAACGGCGCCGCGCCGCGATCGGCGACCGGCGACCGGCGCGTCACACGGCGCGCCGAATTCGGGATAAGCTCCCGGCTTTTCCCGCTTTCCCGCCCCTCCCCGCCATGCTCGAACTCAAGCAACTCGATCTGCGTACCGATCCGCAGGCCCGTCGCGTCGTCAAGGACGAAACCGTCGCCGTATCCTTCGCGGACGCCGACGGCGAACTGATGAGCCTCGAAGGCCCGAACCGTTATGTCGTGGGCGACGCGCTGATCACCGGCTCGACCGGCGACCGCTGGGTCGTGTCGCGCGCGCGCTTCGACGCCAAATACCTGCCCGCCGATCCGGCACTCGCGCACGGCACGCCGGGCGCCTACCGCAACCGGCCGGCCGTCGTGCTCGCGCGCCGGATGGACGAGGCGTTTACGATCGCCCGCTCGGAAAACGGCGACACGCTGCGCGGCGTCGCCGGCGACTGGGTGATGCAATACGCACCCGGCGACTACGGCGTCGTGCAGGCGCAGCGCTTCGCGCAGGTCTACCGCGACGCGTAACGCGTAACGCACCCCGCCGGCCGAGGCCGGCGCCACGGCTCACGCAAAGTCTTCGTCGAGTTCGAGTTCCGCGTCGCGCTCGACGGCCTCGCCGGCCGCGTGCCGCTCTTCGAGCGAGCCGAGCATCGCTTCCGTATACGCATGCAGCACCGCATGGCTGCGCGCGCGCTGCATCGGCTTGAGCGCCAGGTAGCGCGCGAGCGCGGCCGGCACGATCCGGATGTCGAGCGTCATCCGCTTCGGCGTCGCGCCGAACCGCATCGCCAGCCAGTGCACGGCCAGAAAGCGCCCGCGTTCGTCGCTGCTTTCGGCGAAGCGCGTCTGCTCCGGAAAGAGATCGCAGATCACGCGCGCGAGCGCGTCGAATTCCGCGCTCTGGCATTCGATCAGATAGTCGTCCATTGCGTGTCTCCCGTCAGGCCGCCGCACGCGACGGCCGGCACGCCTTCACCAGCGCGATCACCAGGATCGCGACCAGCACGACATACGCGGCCTCGACCCACGCGGCCGGCAGCACGCGCACCTGGTACAGCAGCGTCGGCGTCGCCGCGAGCGCATGCAGCACGATCGCGAGCGGCAACACGGCCATCCGGCCGGCCCGCACGCCGCGCCACACCAGCACCGACAGCGCCAGTTGCACCGCGAACGCCGCGCAGCGCTCCAGCAGCAACAGCAGGATCGACTGGGCCGACAGCGTCGCGAGCATCATGTGCAGCCGCACCACGGTGTCGACCGGCAGGTCGGACAACTGCGTCTCGAGCTGGCCGCGGCTCGCGAGCCACGCGAGATACGACCACTGGCCCCAGACGAGCACGCCGACGAACCACGCTTCGGCGCCGCCGTGGCCGATGCCGTAGCCGATCCCGCGACCGTCGCCGGCCGATGCGCCATAGCGGCGGTCCAGAAAGCGCATCCCGACATAGCGGCCGACTTCCTCGAACACGGCGGTCGCGAGCGCGCTGTACGCGACGAACGCGAGCGGCTGCGTCAGCCAGCCGTCCTCGGGCGTGTGGCTCAGCACGAGCCCGTGGAACGCGCGCTCGAGGATCATCGCGAACAGCGTGAAGACGGTGACGCCGACGATCGTGTCGCGGCGGTTGAGCGCAAGCGGCTTGCGCAGGATGCGGTAGAGGACGAGCGGCAGCAGCGCGATGATCAGCGTGGCGGCGATCAGCGCGGCCAGCGTGACGGGAGCGACAGTCATGTATTTCCTTGGTTCGAAGCAGCGCACCTGACACGCCGCGTGCCCCGAATGATACTCAGCTTGCGGTCGACGCGCGCGCAATCAACTCGCCGGGCAGCATCGCGACGCGCACGTCGCCCGCCGCGCCGTCGATCCGCTCGTGCACGAATTCGACGGCCTTGTAGCCGATTTCGTAGGTCGGCTGACGGATCGTCGTGATGCCGATCAGCTCGGCCCATTCCGGATCGTCGATCGACAGCAGCGCCGCCTTTTGCTGCCATGCGGCGCCGAAGCGCGCGCGCAGGTGGCGCGCGATCGCCAGCGCGACCGGCGCGTTCGCGGCGAACAGCGCCGCGCGCACGCCGCGCCGGGCCGCGTCGTCGATGCGGGCATCGACGTCGGCGAGCGCCGCCGCGGCCGCGTCGGGTTCGTTCAGGTCGAGCACGACCGTCGGCGGCACCGGCAGCCCGCGTGCGGCCAGCGCCGCGCGGAACGCGGCCTCGCGCACGCGCCGCGAGCTGACCTGCTCGAACGGCTGCACGACGAAGTGGATCGCGTCGAAACCGTGCTCGATCAGATGCGCGAGCGCCGTCTCGATCGCGTCGGTGTTGTCGAGGCCGATCAGGTCGGCCTCGAAGCCCTCGACCGTGCGGTCGACGAGCACCGCCGGAATGCCGGCACCGCGCAGCGGGCGCAGCACGTCTTCCTCGGCGCCGAGCGCGTTGACGATCAGCCCTTCGACGCGGTAGGTCGTGAGCAGCTGCAGGAAGCGGCGTTCCATCTCGACTTCGTTCGCCGCGTGACAGATGAGCGGCATGTAGCCGAGCGCATGGCACGCGGCCTCGACGCCCTGCAGCACTTCGACGGTGTAAGGATTGGTCAGGTCGGCCGCGAGCATGCCGAGCAGCCGGTTGCGGCCGCGCTTGAGCCCGCGCGCCATCTGGTTCGGCCGATAGTTGAGCCGCGCGATGGCCGCCTCGATCCGCTGGCGCAGATCGACGGACAGCACGTGCGTCTCGCCGTTCAGGTAGCGCGAAACGCTGGTCTTGCCCGTGCCGGCCTCGCGCGCGACGTCGCTGATCGTCGCCGGACGCGTCGTGGAAGGTTGCGTATCGGTCACTGTCGTGCCTCGCGACGTACGATCCGCGCCGCTTCGTGAGCAGACGGACCTTTGTTGTTGGAAACGTAAGCCAACCGGCGGCCTCCCCTGTCCTGGCGCGTCGGCGCCTGCGCTGGCCCGGTGCTGCGCGGTCGAGCCGCGCCCGCCAGCAGCGTGCTACGGCAGTCGGCCGCACCGGAGCTGGCGCGGATGCCCGTCGCGCGACGCCGCCGGCCGCGTGGCCGGCCGTCGATACGACGAGCGCGGGCGATCATAACGCAGCCAGCCCTCCGGCACCAAGATCATCGACTCTAACGGCGCCGGCACCGTGCCGGCCGGTTGCCTCGGGCGGCTCAGGCGTGCGCCAGCGCATCCGGATTGACGAGATTCGTGCGCAGCGTGCCGGCCAGCGCGCCGACGAGGTTTTCCGCGGCGCAGCGCGCCATCGCATGGCGCGTCTCGTGCGTCGCCGAGCCGATATGCGGCAGCGCGACGACGTTCTTCATCAGCAGCAGCGGCGAATCCGCCGGCAGCGGCTCCTTCTCGAACACGTCGAGCCCCGCGCCGCGGATCGTCCCCGCGCGCAGCGCGTCGACCAGCGCGGCTTCGTCGACGACGGGCCCGCGCGACGCGTTGATCAGGATCGCGCTGCGTTTCATCTTCGCGAATTCGGGCGCGCCGATCAGGTGGCGCGTGTCGGGCGACAGCGGCACCTGCAGGCACACGAAATCGGACTGCGCGAGCAGCGCGTCGAGTGTCACGCGCCGCGCGCCGTACTGCGTCTCGGCCTCGGCATGCGCGGACCGGTTCGCGTACAGCACCTGCATCCGGAAGCCGAGCGCCGCGCGGCGCGCGACCGCGCCGCCGATCCGCCCGAGCCCGACGATGCCGAGCGTCTTGCCCTGCACGTCGGTGCCGTACAGGTCCGGGCCGATGCTGCGATGCCAGTTGCCGGCCTTCACCCATTCGGCCAGTTCGACCACGCGCCGCGCGGAGGCCAGGATCAGCGAAAACACCGTATCGGCCGTCGACTCGGTCAGCACGTCCGGCGTATGCGCGAGCACGATGCCGCGCCGCGTGAAATCGGCGACGTCGAAATTGTCGTAGCCGACCGAGATCGTCGACCACGCCTTCAGCCGCGGCGCGCGATCGAGCATCTGCGGCGTGACCTTCAGGCTCGCGCCGATCGCGCCGTCCGCGTCGCCGAGCGCGGCGGCGAGCGCGTCGGCGCCGTCGGCCTGCACGACGTCCGCATGCTCGCGCAGGTACGCGAGAACGTCATCGGGCAGCGGCTTGTACGCGACGATACGGGGCTTCATCGTTTCATTTTCCTTGCAGCGGCGCGGCGAGCGGATGCGCATCGTGCGCCTGGGGTTTGACGGACAGCGTGAGGATCACCGCGGCGACGAGCGCGGCGCTCATGAATGCGTACGACGCGACGGGCGACCCGGTCGCACCGTTCAGGTAGCCGACGAAGTACGAACCGACGAACGAGCCGAGCGCGCCCATGCTGTTGATCAGCGCCATCGCGCCGCCGGCGACGTTCTTCGGCAGCAGTTCCGGCACGATCGCGAAGAATGGCCCGTACGGCGCATACATCGCGGCGCCCGCGACGACCAGCAGCGCGTACGAAATCCAGAAATGCGACGAACCGAGCGCATACGACGCGGCGAACGCGGCCGCGCCGACCAGCAGGAACGGCCACACGAAGCCGCGGCGCGAGCCGACCTTGTCGGATGCCCACGATGCGGCGAGCATCGCGATCGTCGCCGCGAGGTACGGCAGCGCGGACAGCCAGCCGGTCGCGACCATCCCGAGGTCGGAACCGTTCTTCACGATCGACGGCAGCCACAGCACGAAGCCGTACACGCCGATGCTCCAGCAGAAATACTGCGCGCACAGCTTGATCACTGCCGGCGAACGGAACGCCTCGCCATAGTTGCGCACGGGCTTGATCGCCGCCTGCTCGGCCGCGAGCGCGGCGTCGAGGTCGCGCTTTTCCTGCGCGCTCAACCACGGCGAATCGGCCGGCTTGTCCTGCACGAGGAACCACCAGCACACGGCCCAGATGACGGCCGGCACGCCTTCGGCGATGAACATGTGGCGCCAGCCGAATTCATGCACGAGATAGCCCGACACGATCGACATCCACAGCACGGTGACCGGGTTGCCGAGGATCAGGAACGTGTTCGCGCGCGAGCGCTCGTTCTTCGTGAACCAGTTGCTGATGTAGATCAGCATCGCCGGCATCACGGCCGCCTCGACGACGCCCAGCACGAAGCGGATCGCCATCAGCGACGGGATGTTGCTGACCACGCCGGTCAGCGCCGCGCAGCCGCCCCACAGCACGAGGCTGACGAACACGAGCTTCTTCACGCTGCGGCGTTCCGCGTAGATCGCGCCGGGAATCTGGAAGAAGAAGTAACCGAGGAAGAACAGCGCGCCGATCAGCGACGACAGGCCCTTGCTGATCCCGAGATCCTGGTTGATGCCGGCCGCCGCCGCGAACCCGTAGTTCGCGCGATCGAGGTAAGCGAGGCTGTAGGTGATGAAGACGATCGGCATGATCGTCCACCACCGACGGGCTGCGAGATTGGCTGCCATGAGAGTGTCTCCGTATATGGACCGGAGTGGGCGCACTGGCGCCTGCCCGGCCTCGAACAAAACTACTGTGCGTCGCGCACGAAATGGATCCGCGGATTGTGCCGTGTCCGGCCTCTCATTGCGCGGTGACGGTTTCCTCTAAGCGATCGGCGTGATTGCTGATCTTTTCGAGCCGGTCGAGCGCGTCGCGCGTCGGCAATCCTTCCGAATCGCCGATCACCTGGATCGCGAGCGCACCGATCCGGTTGCCGCGTGCGACCGCCTGCTCGACGCTGCGCCCTTCGAGCAGCGCGCTGACCACGCCGACCGCGAAGCCGTCGCCGGCGCCGACCGTATCGACGACCTTGTCGACGCGCTCGCCGGCGACCGTGCCTTCGCGGCCGTCGGCCGTGCGGAAATACGCGCCCTGCTCGCCGAGCTTGATCACGACGCCGCGCGCGCCCTGCGCGAGATAGAAGCCCGCGATGTCGGCCGGCCTGTCGTGCCCGGTGAGTTGCCGCCCTTCGGCGAGGCCCGGCAGCACCCAGTCGGCGAGCGTCGCGAGCGCATTCAGCGTCTTCGCCATCACGTCGGCGGACGGCCACAGCGTCGGGCGCAGGTTCGGGTCGAACGAGATCGTCTTGCCCGCCGCACGCATCTCGCGCGCGAGCCGGAATGCGAGTTCGCACGACGTCGCCGAGATCGCCGGCGCGACGCCGGTCAGGTGCAGGTGGCGCGCGCCGAGCACGTAGTCGGCCACGTAGTCGTCGCACGACAGGTGGCTCGCCGCCGAACCCTTGCGGAAATATTCGACGGTCGGGTCGCTGCCGTCGTCGTTGCGCGACTTCAGCTGGAAACCGGTCGGGTAGCGCGGGTCGACGGTCACGCACGACGCGTCGATGCCCTCGCGCGCCAGCGTGTCGAGCACGTAGCGGCCGAACGAATCGCGGCCGACCCGGCTCATCCAGCCGACCCGGAAACCGAGCCGAGACAGGCCGATCGCGACATTCAGGTCGGCGCCGGCGATCCGCTTCGCGAATTGCCCGGCGTGCGCGAGGTGGCCGGGCTCCGTCGCGACGAACATCGCCATCGCTTCGCCGTAGGTCACGACATCGAGTGCTGCTTTCATGACTGAACTCCTCAGAATCCTGCTGCGGTCACGTGGTCACGCGGTCGCGAGCCACGCGACGCGCCGGCACGCATCGCCGGCCAGGTCGGCCGCGTCGAACGGGAACTCGATGCCGCGCGGCGCGTGCTGCGGCAGCGCCGCGAGCACGCCGGTCACGAGCGGATCGTTCGGCGCCGGTGCGACGGCGAAACGACGCGCACCCTCGCCTTCGATGATCTTGCAATGAATGTATTCCACGTGCGGCGCGAGCACCTGCGCGCAGTCGAGCGGCGCTTCGCCGCGCCACTGCCAGTTGCCGATGTCGAACGTCATGCCGAGCGCATCGGGCAGGCCGGCATCGGCGAGCGCGTCGAACAGCCCGCGGAACTGCACGAACGCGCCGCCGATCTCGGGCTGGCCGTTTTCGACCACCACGCGAGCCCGCGCCCCGCGCGACAGCGCGACGATCTCGGCCGCATGCGCGTCGCCGGCAAAGCCGCCGAGCTGGAATTTCACGAAGCGCGCGCCGAGTGCGTCGGCTTGCGCGAGTGCGTCGCGCAAGGCGTCGACGTCGAGCGCACCCGTTTCCGTATACAGCGAGTCGGGGGTCGAATAGACCGACCACAGTCCGTGGCCGACGATCTGCGCGCCGAGCGCGGCCAGCGCGCCGGGCGCCGTATCGTCGTCCGACGCGAACAGTTCGCGCCGCACCTCGAAACCGGTCGCGCCGGATGCCGCCACGGTCGCGATGAATGCACTGTGGCCCTCCTGGCGCACCCGGTCCATCCCGAATGCGCTCGCCACGATCACGATGTCTGCCATGTTGCCCTTTTTCACCGGAATGGAACCGGTTCCATTTGCTTGAGACGGATGGTGCGCTTCGCTTCGGACCCACGCCATAGAGGAAATCCCTAAGGCTAGGTTGTCCCGTGAATACGCGTCCGCCAGCGCGCAACGCGCGTTCCCGGCACGGTGTCGGCGCCTACGCGAGGTCCTGCGCGAGACTCATTTCGAGGAATTGCGCGGCGACCCGCGACGGCGCGCCGCCATGCGGCACGAGCGGATGCGCGGCCAGCGCGTCGAGCGTCACGCCCGCGTCGTAGCCGGGCGCCGCGAGCGGATGGCCGGCCGGCACGATCGCGACGATCTCGTCCTCGTGCCACGCGTGCACGGCCGTGCCCGGCGGCAGCGCCTCGCCGGGCGGCCCTTCGATCAGCGCGATGTCGAGCGACGGCAGCGCCGCGACCACGTCGGCCGTATTGCCGCTCATCGTCTGGATCGACACACGCGGCGCGTGCGGCTGAAACGCCGCGATCAGGTACGGCAGCAGGTAGCTCGCGGGCGTCGTGCTCGCGCCGATGCGCAGCGTGCCGGCTTCCAGCCCGCGCACCGCATCGCGAAACGCACGCGCCTGCGCGAACGTGTCGCGCTGCGCCTTCGCATACTGCGCGAGCTGTTCGCCGACCGGCGTCAGGCGGATGCCGCGGCCGTCGCGCTGGTACAGCGGCTCGCCGAACTCGTCCTGCAGCAGCCGCAACTGGCCCGACACGGCCGGCTGCGACAGATGCAGCGCCACGGCGGCGCGGCTGATGTTCAGATGCTCGGCGACGGCGGCGAACGTTATCAGTTGATCCGGGGTCATGGGGATGAATTATCAGTTTTCCAGATAGTTTATGTCACAAATCACAATTTTTCATATCGATATAACGAAACTAGGATTACAACATCGCCACACGCTCCATCACGGTGCTCCATGTCCACTGCTCCGACTCCCCCTCTCAGCCACGCCGCGCCGTCGATGCGCGGCCAGTTGAACGGCGTGCTGTTCGTCGCGCTGTTCGCCGCCGCCGTCACGAGCCTGTCCGAGCTTCCCGCGATCGCGGGGCTCGGCCTGTCGCCGCTGATCGTCGGCATCGTCGCCGGCGCGCTGTACGGCAACGCGCTGCGCGACGGCATGCCGGCCAGCTGGGCGGCCGGCGTCAATTTCTCCGCGCGCAAGCTGCTGCGCATCGCGGTCGCGTTCTTCGGCTTGCGCGTAAGCCTGCAGGAAATCGCGCAAGTCGGGCTGCCGGGCCTCGCGGTGTCGGTACTGATCGTCGTCAGCACGCTCGCGATCGGTACCTGGGTCGGCATGAAGCTGATGAAGCTCGACCGCGACGCCGCACTGCTGACCGCCGCCGGCAGCGCGATCTGCGGCGCGGCCGCGGTGCTCGCGTTCGAGTCGACGCTGCAGTCGAAGCCGCACCAGAGCGCGATGGCCGTGGGCAGCGTCGTGCTGTTCGGCACGCTGTCGATGTTCCTGTATCCGCTCGCCTATCACGCCGGGCTGCTGAACCTCGATCCGGCCGGCCTCGGCCTGTTCTTCGGCGGCACGATCCACGAAGTCGCGCAGGTGGTCGGCGCGGCGAGCGACATCAGCCCGGAGGTCGTGCACGTCGCGACGATCGTGAAGATGACGCGCGTGATGCTGCTGGTGCCGGTGCTGCTCGCGCTCGGCTGGTGGCTCGCCCGTTCGTCCCGCTCCGCGCGCTCGGCTCACGACACGGCCGGCGGCACGCAACGCCAGCGCAAGGTGGCGGTGCCGTGGTTCGCGCTCGGCTTCCTCGGCTTCGTGATCGTCAATTCGCTGAACGTATTGCCCACGGACGTCACGCATACGCTGAACGTGCTCGACACCTTCGCGCTGACGATGGCCATGACCGCACTCGGCATCGAGACGCGCGTCGCGCAGATCCGCGCGGCCGGCCCGCGTGCGCTGATGACCGGCCTGATTCTGAACGTGTGGCTGATCGCCGGCGGCTACGGGATCACCTGGGCCGTGCAGCACTGGCTTGGCTGAGCCGCACGTCCGTGACGGCTCGCGCGCCGCGCCCGACGGGAAGCCCCACGAGGCGGTCCCGCAGGCGCGGCGCAGTGCTATGCTTCGCGTCGTTTTCCATCGCCCCCTTTCAGCCGTGCTCTCGTTCCTGCTGAAGCTGCGCACTCGCGCCCGAACGCTGTTCCGCCTGTCGGACGCCCATACGATGCTGATCTGGTCGGCCATCGTCGGCGTCGGTGGCGCCTTTGCCACGATGGCGTTCCGCGAGGGCATCGACCTGATGCAGCGGTTGATCTCGGGGCACAGCGGCAGCTTCGTGCAGATGGCCAAGAGCCTGCCGTGGTACGTGCGGTTCTGGATGCCGGCCGCGGGCGGCTTCCTCGCCGGCTGCGTGCTGCTGCTCGCGACGCGCGGCGACAAGGAGGCCGCCAAGACCGACTACATGGAGTCGGTCGCGCTCGGCAACGGCGTCGTGCCGGTACGGCAGAGCCTGTGGCGCAGCGTGTCGTCGCTGCTGACGATCGGCAGCGGCGGCTCGATCGGCCGCGAAGGCCCGATGGTGCAGCTCGCGGCGCTCGCCGCGTCGCTCGTCGGCCGCTTCGCGCACTTCGACCCGCCGCGCCTGCGCCTGTTGGTCGCGTGCGGGGCGGCGGCCGGCATCACGTCCGCGTACAACGCGCCGATCGCCGGCGCGTTCTTCGTATCGGAGATCGTGCTCGGCACGATCGCGATGGAGAGCTTCGGGCCGATGGTCGTCGCGTCGGTCGTCGCGAACATCGTGATGCGCGAATTCGCCGGCTACCGGCCGCCATACGAGATGCCGGTGTTTCCGGCCGTGACCGGCCCCGAGGTACTGCCGTTCGTCGTGCTCGGCGCGCTGTGCGGCGTGCTCGCGCCACAGTTCCTGCACCTGCTCGACGCGTCGAAGACGCAGTTCAAGCGGCTGCCGGTGCCGTTACCCGTGCGGCTCGCGCTCGGCGGCCTCGTCGTCGGCGTGATCTCGGTGTGGATTCCGGACGTGTGGGGCAACGGCTACAGCGTCGTGAACCACATCCTCCATTCGCCGTGGACCTGGCAGGCGCTCGTCGCGGTACTGGTGTTCAAGGTGATCGCGACCGCCGCGACGGCCGGCTCGGGCGCGATCGGCGGCGTGTTCACGCCGACGCTGTTCGTCGGCGCCGTGTTCGGCTCGCTGTTCGGGCTCGCGATGGACGCGCTGTGGCCCGGCCATACGTCCGCGTATTTCGCGTACGCGATCGTCGGGATGGGTGCGTTCATGGCGGGCGCCACGCAGGCGCCGCTGATGGCGATCCTGATGATCTTCGAGATGACGCTGAGCTATCAGGTCGTGCTGCCGCTGCTGGTGTCGTGCGTGTTCGCGTATTTCGTCGCGCGCGCGACGGGCACGACGTCGATGTACGAAATCACGCAGCACCACTACCAGGACGCGCAGGAGCGGCAGCGGCTGCGCACCACGCAGATGCGCGAGCTGATCCAGCCCGCGCAGACGGTCGTGCCGCTCACCGCGAGCGTCGCCGACATGACGCGCGTGTTTCTCGAATATCCGGTGAAGTATCTGTACGTGACCGACGATGCCGGGCGCTTTCGCGGCGCGGTCGCGTTGAAGGACATCACGTCCGACTTGCTCGACAAGCGCGACACGACCGACAAGACGGCCGCGCACTACGCGCACACGCCGTTTCCGCTGCTCACGCCCGACATGCCGCTCGCGACCGCGCTCCAGCGCTTCATGGCGTTCCAGGGTGAACGCCTGCCGGTAATCGAGAGCGAAGCCGAGCCGACGCTCGCGGGCGTGGTCTACAAGACGTCGCTGCTCGACGCGTACCGGCGGATGACCGGCGAACGCTGACGCGCGTCGCCGCACCACTCGCACCGCCCGCGCCGGTCAGTCCGGCGCACGCCCCAGCACGACCCGCGCGAAGAAGCCGCCGAGCACCGACTCGGCCACGTCGGCCGACACGTGCTGCGGATCGGCCGTGTAGTACGACTGCACGCCGTCGCACAGGCACATCAGCCCGAACGCGAGCGTATCGGCCGGCAACAGCAGCGGCGTACCCGAGCGCTCGGCGAAGCGCTGGATGAATTCGGCCATCTGCACGCGCTTGCCGTGCAGGAACTGGTTGAAGCGCACGCGGAACTTCGCGTCGCGCGCGGCCTGCAGCTTCGCCTCGCCCCACAGCAGCGAGTATTCGTCGTCGCGAAACAGCGTCCGGTAGTACGCGAGCGACATCGATTCCATCTGCTCGCGCGTGCCGCCCCCTTCGAAAATCGCGACGAAATCGGCCTGCACCTCCTCGTGGTTGCGCTCCAGCAATTCCAGCAACAGGTCGGACTTGCTGCGGAAATTCGAGTAGAACGCGCCGCGCGTGTAGCCGGCGGCCGCCGCGATGTCCTCGACGCTCGCGGCCACATACCCTTTCTTCAGAAAAATGCGATGCGCGGCTTTCAGCAGACGTTCGCGCGTCTGGTCCCTGCTCTGCTCGCGAGTTAAGCGCTGTGGTTTCATGCCGCGCAGTCTAGCATCCCTTCCCTTTCAGATTCATCTTTGCATTCAGATACAGGTGTGTATTAGAATTCGCCACAGTTTCTGAAGATGTCGTCCGTCTTTCCGTGTGCGCCGCTGCCGGCGCCGCTTGGGGCAAGCGCCCGCCGCGCTTGCCGGCTTCGTTCCGCTCCACCTCACCTGGGGGTTTCGTGAATCGCTCCGGTTCCCGCGCCGCGCTGCTGATCGGCGCCGCGCTCGTCCTTGCCGCCTGTCATCCGAAAGAATCCGCACCGCCCGCCCCGCGCCCCGTCGTCGCGCTGCCCGCGCGGGCCGACACCGCCGCGGCCGCACGCACGCTGCCCGGCGACATCCAGCCGCGCTATGCGACCCCGCTGTCGTTCCGCATCGCCGGCAAGATCATCGAGCGCAAGGTGCGGCTCGGCGATACGGTGAAAGTCGGCCAGATCGTCGCGCTGCTCGATCCGTCCGACGTCGAGAAGAACGCCGCGAGTGCGCAGGCGCAATTCGATGCCGCGTCGCACAGCCTCGCGTTCGCGAAGCAACAGCTCGACCGCGATCGTGCGCAGGCCCGCGAAAACCTGATCGCGACCGCGCAACTCGAACAGACGCAGAACAGCTACACGTCGGCGCTCGCGCAGCGCGACCAGGCGCAGCAGCAGCTCGCGCTCGCGAAGAACCAGCTGCGCTACGCGACGCTCGTCGCCGATCATGCGGGCACCATCACCGCCGAACAGGCCGATACCGGCCAGAACGTGTCGGCCGGCCAGCCGGTCTACCAGCTCGCGTGGTCGGGCGACGTCGACGTGGTCAGCGACGTGCCCGAGGCCGCGCTCGCGTCGCTCGCGCCCGGTCATGCGGCCACCGTCACGCTGCCGTCGCTGCCGGGCCGCCAGTTCGCCGCGAAGGTGCGCGAAATCGCGCCGGCCGCCGATCCGCAGAGCCGCACCTACCGCGTGAAGCTCACGCTCGGCACGCCCGATCCGGCGATCCGGCTCGGCATGACCGCGGACGTCGCGTTCGACGGCGCGCCGGCCGCCGGCGACGCGCAGCCGATCACGCTGCCCGCGACCGCGCTGTTCCACGACGGCCCGCATCCGGCCGTTTGGATCGTGCGCACCAAGGACGACACGCTCGAGTTGCGCCGCGTCGACGTCGCGCGCTTCAACGAGCGCACCGTCACCGTGTCGCACGGGCTGCAGCCGGGCGAGCGCGTCGTGCTGCAGGGCGTGCATACGGTCAGCGCGGGCGAGAAGGTGCGCGCGATCGCGCCGCTGCACCCGGAGGACTTCGCATCGTGAGCGTCTCCCGCGAAGAAGGCCGCTTCAATCTGTCCGCCTGGGCGCTGCGCCATCAGGCGCTGGTCGTCTACCTGATCGCGCTCGCGACGCTCGCGGGCATCCTCGCCTATACGCGGCTCGCGCAATCCGAAGACCCGCCGTTCACGTTCCGCGTGATGGTGATCCGCACCTTCTGGCCCGGCGCGAGCGCGCGACAGGTGCAGGAACAGGTGACCGACCGGATCGGCCGCAAGCTGCAGGAAACGCCGGCCATCGACTTCCTGCGCAGCTATTCGCGCCCCGGCGAATCACTGATCTTCTTCACGATGAAGGATTCGGCGCCCGTGAAGGACGTGCCCGAAACCTGGTACCAGATCCGCAAGAAGGTGGGCGACATCGGCTATACGCTGCCGCCCGGCGTGCAGGGCCCGTTCTTCAACGACGAATTCGGCGACGTCTACACCAACATCTGGACGCTCGAGGGCGACGGCTTCACGCCCGCGCAACTGCACGACTACGCGGACCAGTTGCGCACCGTGCTGCTGCGTGTGCCGGGCGTCGGCAAGGTCGACTATTTCGGCGACCCCGACCAGCGGATCTTCATCGAGGTCAACAACGCGCAGCTCACGCGCCTCGGCATCTCGCCGCAGCAGCTCGGGCAGGCGATCAACGCGCAGAACGACATCTCGTCGGCCGGCGTGCTGACGACCGCCGACGATCGCGTGTTCGTGCGGCCGAGCGGCCAGTTCGACAACGTCGATGCGATCGCGAATACGCTGATCCGCATCAACGGCCGCACGTTCCGGCTCGGCGATCTCGCAACCGTGAAACGCGGCTACGACGATCCTCAAGTCACGCAGATGCGAACCAACGGCCATGCCGTGCTCGGCATCGGCGTGACGATGCAGCCGGGCGGCGACGTGATCCGGCTCGGCAAGGCGCTCGACGCCGAATCGAAGGACCTGCAGGCGCAACTGCCGGCCGGCCTCAAGCTGACGCTGGTGTCGAGCATGCCGCACGCGGTCGCTCATTCGGTCGACGACTTCCTCGAAGCCGTCGCCGAGGCGGTCGCGATCGTGCTGGTCGTGAGCCTCGTGTCGCTCGGGCTGCGCACCGGGATGGTCGTCGTGATCTCGATTCCGGTCGTGCTCGCGGTCACCGCGCTGTTCATGTACCTGTTCGACATCGGGCTGCACAAGGTGTCGCTCGGCACGCTCGTGCTCGCGCTCGGGCTGCTCGTCGACGACGCGATCATCGCGGTCGAGATGATGGCCGTGAAGCTCGAACAGGGCTATACCCGCGCCCGCGCCGCCGCATTCGCGTACACCAGCACCGCGTTCCCGATGCTGACGGGCACGCTCGTCACGGTGTCGGGCTTCCTGCCGATCGCGCTCGCGAAATCGAGCACCGGCGAATACACGCGCTCGATCTTCGAGGTGTCGGCGATCGCGCTGGTCGCGTCGTGGTTCGCGGCCGTCGTGCTGATCCCGCTGCTGGGCTTCCACCTGCTGCCCGAGCGCAAGCGGCACGCGCACGAGGCGCACCTGCCCGACGATCACGAGCACGACATCTACGATACGCGCTTCTACCGGCGGCTGCGCGGCTGGATCGACTGGTGCATCGAACGGCGCCTCGTCGTGCTGCTGATCACGGGCGCCCTGTTCGTCGTCGCGATGATGGGCTTCTCGCTGGTGCCGCAGCAGTTCTTCCCGAGCTCCGACCGGCCCGAGCTGCTGGTCGACCTGCGGCTGCCCGAAGGCGCGTCGTTCGCGGCGACGCTGCGCGAAACCGAGCGTCTCGAGAAAGCGATCGCCAAGCGGCCCGAAATCGACCATGCGGTGAACTTCGTCGGCAGCGGCGCGCCGCGCTTCTACCTGCCGCTCGACCAGCAACTGCAACTGCCGAATTTCGCGCAGTTCGTGATCACCGCGAAATCGGTCGAGGATCGCGAGAAGCTCGCGACCTGGCTCGAAACCACGCTGCGCGACACGTTCCCGGCCGTGCGCTGGCGGCTGTCGCGGCTCGAGAACGGGCCGCCGGTCGGCTATCCGGTGCAGTTCCGCGTGAGCGGCGACAGCATCGCGACGGTCCGCTCGATCGCCGAGAAGGTCGCGGCGACGATGCGCGGCGATGCGCGCACGGTCAACGTGCAGTTCGACTGGGACGAGCCGGCCGAGCGCTCGGTGCGCTTCGAGCTCGACCAGAAGAAGGCGCGCGAGCTGAACGTCACGTCGCAGGACGTGTCGAGCTTCCTCGCGATGACGCTGTCCGGCACGACCGTCACGCAGTATCGCGAGCGCGACAAGCTGATCGCCGTCGACCTGCGCGCGCCGCGCGCCGACCGCGTCGATCCGGCCAAGCTCGCGGGCCTCGCGCTGCCGACGCCGAACGGCCCCGTGCCGCTCGGCTCGCTCGGCCGCTTCACGCCGACGCTCGAATACGGCGTCGTGTGGGAGCGCGACCGCCAGCCGACCATCACCGTGCAGTCGGACGTGCGCGCCGGCGCCCAGGGCATCGACGTCACGCATGCGGTCGACGCGAAGCTGAATGCGCTGCGCGCGCAGTTGCCGGTCGGCTATCAGATCAACATCGGCGGCTCGGTCGAGGAAAGCGCGAAGGCGCAGAAGTCGATCAACGCGCAGATGCCGCTGATGGCGATCGCCGTGTTCACGCTGCTGATGATCCAGCTGCAGAGCTTCTCGCGCGTGCTGATGGTCGTGCTGACCGCCCCGCTCGGGCTGATCGGCGTGGTCGCGACGCTGCTGCTGTTCGGCCAGCCGTTCGGCTTCGTCGCGATGCTCGGCGTGATCGCGATGTTCGGGATCATCATGCGCAACTCGGTGATCCTGGTCGACCAGATCGAGCAGGACATCGCGGCCGGCCACGGCCGTGTCGACGCGATCATCGGCGCGACCGTGCGGCGCTTCCGGCCGATCACGCTGACGGCCGCGGCCGCGGTGCTCGCGCTGATCCCGCTGCTGCGCTCGAACTTCTTCGGGCCGATGGCGACCGCGCTGATGGGCGGCATCACGAGCGCAACCGTGCTGACGCTGTTCTACCTGCCCGCGCTGTACGCGACGTGGTTCCGCGTGAAGCGCGACGAACGCGACCCGCAGGACGGCCCGCCGCCAGGCGGCACGCCTGCCGCGCCGTCGGGAGTCTGACCATGGATCGATCGATGACCCTGAAAACGAAAGCCGTGCGGGCGCTCACGGTGGTGAGCATCGCCGGCCCGCTCGCGGGCTGCGCGTGGTTCGCACCGAGCGGCGAGCCGCCCGCGATGCCGTCGCCCGCGCACTACGGCGCCGCGCCGCAAGTCGAGCAGACCGTGTCCGCACAAGGCGTCGCGCAGCAGTTCGAGGTCGGCGCGCAGCCGGTGCCGGACTGGTGGAAACAGTACCGTTCCGACGCGCTGAACGCGCTCGTCGACGAAGGGCTGCGCAACAGCCCGACGCTGAGCGCGGCGTCGCATTCGCTCGATGCGGCGCGCGAACAGTTGCGCGGGCAGATCGGCAGCTCGATGCTGCCGTCGATCGACGCGGTCGGCCAGGCCACGCGCCAGCGCGCGCTCGGCGTGCCGATTCCCGCGCTCGGCGCGCCGACGCTGCTGTACGACACGTTCGTCGGGCAACTGCAGGCGAGCTATACGGTCGACCTGTTCGGCGTGTCGCGCTTCGCGAACCGCGCGCTCGCGAAACGCGTCGACGTCAGCGCGTTCCAGCTCGAATCCGCGCGGCGCGCGCTGGCCGCGAACATCGTGACCGCGTCGATCACCGTGTCGGTGCTCAATGCGCAGATCGACACGACCGAGCGGCTCGTCGCGCTCGCGAACGACCAGGCGCACGACGCCGAGCGCCGCCATGCGCTCGGTTCGGCCTCGCGCAGCGACGCGCTCAATGCCCGGCAAAGCGCCGACACGTTCGCCGCGAGCCTGCCCGCGCTGCGCCAGCAGCGCGACTCGGCGCGCCATGCGCTGGCGGTGCTGGTCGGCCGCACGCCCGACCGGCCGCCGGCCGATCTCGCGCTCACCGATCTGCACCTGCCCGAGCAGGTGCCCGTCGTCGTGCCGTCGGACCTGCTGCAAAGCCGCCCCGACATCCAGGCCGCCGACGCGGGGCTGAAGGCCGCCGCCGCCGAAGTCGGCCTCGCGACCGCGCAGATGTTTCCGCAACTGTCGCTGTCGGCGGCGATGGGCAAAGGCGGCTTCAGCTGGCCGGCGATGCTGTCGGGCGCCGGCGCGATCTGGAACGTCGGCGCGTCGCTGAGCCAGCCGATCTTCCATGGCGGCGCGCTGCTCGCCCAGCGCCGCGCGGCGAAGGCGACCTACGAGGCCGCGGTCGACCAGTACAAGCAGGCGGTGCTCGGCGCGTTCCAGAACGTCGCCGATTCGCTTGCGGCGCTCGAGCACGACGCGGAGGCGCTCGATGCATCGTCGCGCGCCGCGCTGTCCGCACGGGGCGCGTACGACGACGCGGCCGCCCGCGTGCGGCTCGGTGCGCTGCCGCCGTCGGCGGCGCGCGCGAGCGAGCTGCAGTACCGCAATGCGCGGCTCGACGAGATTCGCGCGACCGGCGCACGGTTCGCGGATACCGCGCGGCTTTACCAGGCGATGGGGACGCCGCCGGCCGGCAACGACGACAAGTCCGGTAAAACCGGTCACGCGGCCGGCGACGGCACGGCCGGCACGCAAGCACGCGCCGCCACGCCCGACGCCGCCGTCCCTTCGGCGCAATAACCAGCCCCCTTCGATCGGATGCGCGTGCGGATTCCCGCCACGCGCGTCCGATCGCCGCTCTTTCGCTTGACCCTCACGTAGCGTAACGTTCGAGACTCCAGTGTGCGCACCGAACGGAGGAACGAATGCGGCTGAAAGTGGGAGACCTGGCGAAACGCAGCGGACTGACCGTCCGCACGCTTCATCACTATCACGCAATCGGTTTGCTGACGCCTTCGGCGCGCGCCGACAACGGCTACCGGCTGTACGACCGCGACGACATCGCCCGGCTTCACCAGATCCAGGCCCTGCGTCGCTTCGGACTGTCGCTCGCCGAAATCGGCGACTACCTGAACCAGCCCGGTACCCCGCTCGTCGATCTCGTCGCCAGGCAGATCGCGTCGCTCGACCGCCAGCTCGCGCAAACCGCGCAGCTGCGCGAGCGGCTCGCGAGCCTGCATGCGCAGCTCGCTGCGGGCACCGAGCCGGAACTGGCCGATTGGCTCACCACACTGGAGTTGATGACCGTGTACGACAAATATTTTTCCGAGGAAGAACTCGCGCGCCTGCCGATGTACCAGAAGAGCCAGGCGGGCGACGCGGAATGGATCGCGCTCGTTGCCGAAGTGCGCGCGCTGCACGAGGCGGGCGTGCCTGCCGAGGACGAACGCGTCCGTGCGCTCGCCGCGCGCTGGATGGCGCAACTGGTGCGCGACACGAACAACGATCCGCGGTTGCTCGCGAAGCTGAACCTGATGCACGAGCACGAACCGTCGATGCAGTCGAAGATCGGCATTTCGACCGCGTTGCGCGACTATGTGCTGCGCGCTTCGGCGGAAACGAAGATGCGGCTCTTCGAGAAGTATCTGGCGCCCGACGAGATCCGCTTCATGCGGGCGCACTACGGCGAACGCTCGATGGAATGGCCGCAACTGATGGCCGACGTACGCGACGCGATCGATGCGGGCGCGCAGCCCGATTCGCCGCAAGGCCGCGCGCTCGCGCAGCGCTGGCTCGAGCTGTTCTGCAGCTACGCGGGCCACGATCCGGCCACGCACGCGAAATTCCGTCACGCGCTGATGAACGAGCCGGCGCTGACGAAGGATTCGTGGACCGACGACACGCTGCTCGGTTTCGTGCGCGAAGCGATGGCGCAGCTGGCGCCGGCGCGTTGATCGCATGACGGGCGGGCGGCAGGCGGGGTTCCCGTGTGCCGCCCGTTTCACCATTGGCAGCCGGTATCGCGCGTACGACGGCCCGGCGCCCGTCTAGTCGTTGCGCACGCTGATCCCTCGCCAGCGCTTCGTCATGTAGCGCAGAAACGCGGGCTGCGCCTTCAGGTCCGCGTTCGGCACGGGCGCCGCGCCACCGTCGACGAACCTGCCGTTGACCGTGACGGTTTCCTCGCCGCGCAGCACGTATTTCGTGCCCGCGTCGATCAGGAAGTACTTCACCTGATCGGCGCTCACGTCTCCCCGGCAACCAATCTTGTACGCGAACAGGAACTGCTTGCGGCCGTTGCCGAGCATGTCGCGCATTTCGATCGACTTCGGCACGACATCGAGAATCACGTCGACCGGGCAATCCTTCACGTAGTCGCGCACCGTCCAGTCGGGGCGGCCGTCGAGCGTCGCGGACACCTTGAGCTCGACGTCGTCGCCGGACGCGGTTCTGGCGAGCGTCACCGCGTGCGCGCCGGCCGCATCGGTCCACGTGTAGTCGGCGGCGTGCGCCGGGCTGGCCAGCGCTGCGACTGCGAGCAACAAGCAACGCGAAAGGGCATGTCTTTTCATCGGCGGGAGCGAAAGCGCTGAAATCGAACGCGCCATTATCGGCAAAGCCGCGTGCCGCCGCCAGCCGCGCGCGACCCGCCCGTTCAGCGCTCGCGCGAGCCGAGGCCGAGCGCCTTCATCCGCCGGTACAGCGTACGCTCGCTTAATCCGAGCTGCTCGGCCAGCGCCTTGCGCGTGCCGTCGAACGTGCGCGCGATACGGACCAGCTCGGCATCCGACACGCCGCGCGCGTCGGCCGCAAGCGCGTGCGGCGCCGCCGCTGCCGCGACGAGTTCGGCCGGCAAATGTTCGACGCGGATCGTCCCGTCGTCCGCGAACAGGCACGCGCGTTCGAGCACGTTGCGCAACTCGCGGATGTTGCCGGGCCACGCATATGCCTCGAGGCACGCCCGCGCGCGCTCGGTCAGCGTGAATGGCCGCGCATTCGCGTCGCCCGCGTTGCCGCGCGCGTTCGCGATCCGCCGCAGGATCGATTCAGCCAGCAGCGCGACGTCGCCCTGCCGTTCGCGCAGCGCCGGCAGCGGAATCGGAAACGCGTTGATCCGGTAGTAAAGATCCTGCCGGAACCGGCCATCGTCGATCATCTCGCGCAGCGGCTTGTGCGTGGCCGCGACCAGCCGGAAATCGGCGCGCAGCGCCTCAACGCCGCCCACGCGCCGGAACGTGCCCGATTCGATCAGCCGCAGCAGCTTCACCTGCATCGGCAGCGGCACGTCGCCGATCTCGTCGAGAAACAGCGTGCCGCCCTGCGCGGTTTCGACGAGGCCCGGCTTGCGCTGGTTCGCGCCCGTGAACGCGCCTTTCTCGTAGCCGAACAGTTCGCTCTCGAACAGCGTCTCGGCGATTCCCGAGCAATCGACGACGACGAACGGCCCCATCGCGCGGTCGCTCGCCTCGTGCAGCGCGCGGGCGAACAACTCCTTGCCGGTGCCCGATTCACCGAGCAGCAACACCGGCAGTGTCGACGGCGCCACGCGCTGCAATGCGCCGAGCGCCGCGTTGAACGCGTCCGAGCCGCCGACGAGCCCTTCCGCGCTCGGCTGCGCCGATGCGCTGCGCACGGTCGTCAGCCGCTCGACATACGCGATCACGTTGCCGTGTGCATCGAAGATCGGCCGCAGCTCGACGTCGACATGCTCGGGGCCGCGCGGCGTGTGATGGATGTGCAGCACGCGGTTCAGCCCGCGCGACTCGAGCGCCTGCTTCATCGGGCAATGCTCGCCCGCCTGGTCGCACGGCACGTCGTAGTGATGCGATACCTGGAAACAGTGCCGGCCCACGTGCTCGACGCCGGCCACGCCGAACTGACGCCGGTACGCATCGTTCGCCGCGAGGATGCGGTAGTCGGGGTCGACCACGATCATCGGCTGCGGGTCCTGCTCGAGATACGCGACGAGCGCGCGCACGTCGGGCATCGCGTCGTGGCGCGGGACGGGGACGATCGGGATGGTGTCGTGCGGATTCATGCGGCGGCTCGCTCGGCGAAGGGGCGCCCGGACGGACTGCCAGGCTGGCTGCCAATTCTGCCACGACACTGCCAGTTGTGGCAGTCCCCGTCTGCCGCCGGATGTCGCCGCCACCTTCTCGGGGCCGCCGACGCGCCCAAAAACCGTGTTGAATCAAGCCCCTGCCACATCGGCGGATGCTGCGCCGCAGACTGGCACGCTTCTTGAAGTAAAGGTCCTGATTGCAGATGCAGAACCCGATCGAGGACACCCCGTGAGCAACACCCCCGCCCTGTCGGTCGAAGGCTTTTTCGACCCAGCGACCCACACCGTCAGCTATCTGCTGCTCGATACCGCGAGCCGCGCGTGCGCGCTGATCGACAGCGTGCTCGACTACGACCCGAAATCCGGCCGCACACGCACCGCGAGCGCCGACCGGCTGATCGCGCGCGTCGCCGAACTCGGCGCGACCGTGCACTGGCTGCTGGAAACGCATGTGCATGCCGACCACCTGTCGGCTGCGCCCTACCTGAAAGCACGGGTTGGCGGCCAGATCGCGATCGGTTCGCACGTGCGCCGCGTGCAGCACGTGTTCGGCACGCTGTTCAACGCAGGGCCGGGCTTTGCGGAAGACGGCCGCCAGTTCGACCGGCTCGTCGACGACGGCGACACGCTCGCGCTCGGCGCGCTGACGATCCGCGCGCTGCACACGCCGGGCCACACGCCCGCGTGCATGACCTACTGCGTGGACGACGCGACGCAGCGCGCGGCGTTCGTCGGCGACACGCTGTTCATGCCCGACTACGGCACGGCCCGCTGCGACTTCCCCGGCGGCGACGCGCGCACGCTGTACCGCTCGATCGCGCGGGTGCTCGCGCTGCCGCCCGACACGCGCCTGTACCTGTGCCACGACTACCAGCCGGGCGGCCGCGACGTGCAGTTCGTGACGACCGTCGCCGAGCAGCGCCGTGCGAACGTGCACGTGAGGGACGGCGTGACCGAGGACGATTTCGTCGCGATGCGCACCGCGCGCGACGCGACGCTCGACATGCCCGTGCTGATGCTGCCGTCTGTGCAGGTCAACATGCGCGCCGGCCACCTGCCCGAACCCGAGAACAACGGCGTGCGCTACCTGAAGATTCCGCTCGACGCGATCTGAGCGCCTGCACCCCACCGAGAACCCCGACATGACCACCCTCCGCAAGCTGACCGACACGCTGTCGGTCTCGCCGCAGATCGCGGCGGCCGACCTGCCCGCGCTTCACGCGGCGGGCATCCGCGCGATCATCTGCAACCGGCCCGACGGCGAAGGCGCCGACCAGCCGACCGTCACCGAGATCCGCGCGGCCGCCGCGCCGCTCGGCATCGACGTGCATTACCTGCCGGTCGATACCGGCAAGGTGACCGACGATCAGGCTGCGCAGTTCGGCGCGCTCGTCGCGTCGCTCGACGGGCCCGTGCTCGCGTACTGCCGCAGCGGCACGCGCTCGGCCACGCTGTGGGCGCTGTCGCAGGCGGAGCTGCGTCCGCTGGACGACCTCGTCGCCACCGCCGGCGCAGCCGGCTACGACCTGAGCGCGCTTGCATCGCGTATCGCGCAGGACAGCCGCCAGAGCACGCCCGCCGTCGACGCACGGCACGACATCGTGATCGTCGGCGCGGGTGCGGCCGGCATCGCCGTCGCGTCGAGCCTGCTCGCGCGCGACGCGTCGCTCGACATCGCGATGATCGATCCCGCCGACGTCCACTATTACCAGCCCGGCTGGACGATGGTCGGCGCGGGCGTGTTCCAGCCCGAAACGACCGCGCGCAGAATGACCGACGTGCTGCCGCGCGGTGTACACCGCATCCGGGCCGCCGTCGCGGGCTTCGAGCCCGACGCGCACGTCGTTGTGCTCGACGGCTGCCGGCGCATCGGTTATCGCAAGCTCGTCGTGTGCCCGGGGCTCAAGCTCGACTGGCACGCGATCGACGGCCTCGCCGACACGCTCGGCCGCAACGGCGTCACGTCGAACTACCGCTACGATCTCGCGCCGTACACGTGGGAGCTCGTGCGCGCGTTCCGCGGCGGCAATGCGCTCTTCACGCAGCCGCCGATGCCGATCAAGTGCGCGGGCGCGCCGCAAAAGGCGATGTACCTGTCATGCGATCACTGGCGGCGCACGGGGCGCCTCGACGCCGCGAACGTCGAATTCCTGAATGCAGGCGGCGCGTTGTTCGGCGTCGCCGATTACGTACCCGCGCTGATGGAGTACGTGAAAAGCTACGACATCGCGCTGGCGTTCGGCCACAACCTCGTCGCGATCGACGGGCCCGCGCGCCGTGCGACGTTCTCGCGCGCGCTGCCCGACGGCGGCAAGGAAACCGTCGAGCGTTCGTTCGACATGATCCACGTCGTGCCGCCGCAGAAGGCGCCCGATTTCGTGCGCGCGAGCCCGCTCGCCGACGCGGCCGGCTGGATCGACGTCGATCCGGCGACGCTGCGCCACAAGCAGTTCGAGGACATCTACGCGCTCGGCGACGTCACCAACACGACCAATGCAAAAACGGCCGCGGCCGCCCGCAAGCAGGCGCCCGTCGTCGCGCACAACCTGCTCGCGTCGCTCGGCCGCGCGCACGGCGACGCCGCGTACGACGGCTACGGCTCGTGCCCGCTCACCGTCGAGCGCGGCAAGATCGTGCTCGCCGAATTCCTGTACGGCGGCAAGGTCGCGCCGACCTTCCCCGCCTGGCTGATCGACGGCAAGCGCCCGTCGCGGCTCGCGTGGCTGCTCAAGGAACGCGTGCTGCCGCCGCTCTACTGGAAGGCGATGCTCAAGGGCCGCGAATGGCTCGCGAAGCCCGCGATCGCGCGTTGACCGGAGCCGGATGACGTCATGCTGATTTCCCTCGTACTCGGCGGCTTCGTCGGCGCCGTGCTCGGTTTGACCGGCGCCGGCGGCGGCATTCTTGCGGTGCCCGCGCTCGTCGTCGGGATGAGCTGGCCGATGCAGCAGGCCACGCCGGTCGCGCTCGTCGCGGTGGCGGGCAGCGCCGCGCTCGGCGCGCTCGAAGGCTTTCGCCGCGGGCTCGTGCGCTACCGCGCGGCGCTGCTGATGGCGGTGGCCGGCGTGCCGCTGACCACGCTTGGCGTGCGGCTCGCGCACGTGCTGCCGCAGCGCCTGCTGCTCACGCTGTTCGCGCTGACGATGCTGGTGGTTGCCGGCCGCCTGCTGCGACAGGCACTGCGGCGGCAGGCCGCCGATACGGACGCGTCGCCGCTGTGCGTCGGCCGCGTGAATCCCGATACGGGCCGGCTCGTGTGGTCGTGGCCCGTGGGCATCGCGCTGGCGTCGACCGGCGCGGTCACGGGCTTGATGACGGGGCTACTCGGCGTCGGCGGTGGCTTCGTGATCGTGCCGATGCTGCGCAAGTTCACGAACGTGTCGATGCATGGCGTGGTCGCGACGTCGCTGATGGTGATCGCGCTGGTCGGCACCGGCGGCGTGCTCGCGACGCTCGTGTCGGGCACGCGCGCGCCGCTCGACGTGACGCTGTGGTTCACCGTCGCGACCGCGCTCGGCATGGCCGCCGGCCGCGGTGCGTCGCGCCACCTCGCCGCACGGCATGTGCAGGCCGGTTTTGCGACCGTGCTCGTGTGCGTCGCGCTCGGCTTGCTGGCCAAGGCAGCGTTCGGCGCATGAACGACGGCGACGCGCCGGCAATCGTTACGCGCCGCCAAAACGAAACGCCCGGCCCGACTCGTCGTCGGCACCGGGCGTTTTTCATGATGGCCGCAATCGGCGTGTCAGGCCGCGAACCCCGCCAGCCGCTTGCGCTCCTGACGCAGCATCACGAAGTTCGCGATCACGACGCCGGCCGTCACCGCGATGATGAACAGCGTCGCGAGCGCGTTCATCTCCGGGTTCAGGCCGAGGCGCACGCGCGAGAACACGACGAGCGGCAGCGTCGTCGAGCCGGGGCCCGACAGGAACGCCGACAGCACCAGATCGTCGATCGACAGCGTGAACGACAGCAGCCAGCCCGCGATCAGCGCCTGCGAGATCAGCGGCAGCGTGATCGTGAAGAACACCTTCAGCGGCGTCGCGCCGAGATCGAGCGCGGCTTCTTCCAGCGACGGATTCAGCTCACGCACGCGCGACTGCACGATGATCGCGACGTACGAGATGCACAGCATCACGTGGCCGAGCCAGATCGTGAACACGCCGCGCTCGGCCGGCCAGCCGATCCACTTCGCCAGCTCGATGAACAGCAGCAGCAGCGAGATCCCCTGGATTACCTCGGGAATCACGAGCGGCGCATTGATCATCCCGCTGAACAGCGCGAAGCCGCGAAAGCGCCCCATCCGCGCGAGCACGAAGCCGGCCCACGTGCCGATGAACACCGACGCGAACGCGGTCAGCACGCCGATCTTCAGCGACAGCCACGCGGCCGTCAGCAGCTCGTCGTCCTCGACGAGCGCCGCGTACCAGCGGAACGAAAAGCCCGACCACACGGTGACGAGCTTCGACTCGTTGAACGAATAGACGATCAGGCTGATGATCGGGATGTACAGGAACGCAAAGCCGACGAACAGCGCCGCGAACTGCAGGTAGCGATTCGGCTTCATCGACGGCCTCCCTGTTCCTTCGCCTGGAAGTGCTGGAACATCGCCATCGGCACGAGCAGCAGCAGCACCATCGCGCAGGTCACGGCAGACGCCATCGGCCAGTCCGCGTTGTTGAAGAACTCGTTCCACATCACGCGGCCGATCATCAGCGTATTCGCGCCGCCGAGCAGCTCCGGAATCACGTACTCGCCGACCGCCGGGATGAACACCAGCAGGCAGCCCGCGATGATGCCGTTCTTCGACAGCGGCAGCGTGATCTGCACGAATGCCTTCCACGGCTTCGCGCCGAGGTCGTACGCAGCCTCGAGCAGGCGCAGGTCCATCTTCACGAGGTGCGCGTAGAGCGGCATCACGAGGAACGGCAGGTACGAATACACCATCCCGATGTATACCGCGTAGTTGGTGCGGTACAGCTCGATCGGCGTATGGGTGAGCCCGATCCACATCAGGAAGTTGTTCAGGAGCCCGTTGTTCTTCAGGATGCCGATCCACGCATACACGCGGATCAGGAACGACGTCCAGAACGGCAGCATCACGCCCATCATCAGCAGGTTGCGGGTGGCCGGGTTCGAGCGCGCGATGTAGTACGCCATCGGATAGCCGAGCAGCAAACACAGCAGCGTCGTGATCGCGGCGACCCACACCGAGTTCACGTAGGTCGCGAAATACAGGCTGTCCGTAAACAGGAACGCGTAGTGCGACAGGTTCAGCGCGATGTGCACGACGCCGTCCGCGTACGACGCGAGCTCCGTATACGGCGGAATACCGAGTTGCAGCTCCGCGAAGCTGATCTTCACGACCAGCACGAACGGCACGAGGAAGAACAGCACGAGCCACGTGAACGGCCCGGCCACGACCGCCGTGGCGCCCGTCAGGTTGAAGCGCCGCACCGGCCACTCGAGCAGGGACTTGAACGCGTTCATGACGTCAGCACCACACCGGCGGTCGCGCTCCAGCGCACGTAGATCTCGTCGCCGAGCGCCGGCGTGTCGAGTTCGGAAATCGCGAGGCTCGACACGTTCGCGATCACCGTCTTGCCGCCGTCGAGCTTCACGTGATACAGCGAATAGCCGCCCATGTACGCGACGTTGCTGATCCGGCCGCGCGCCCAGTTGAACGCGCCTTCGGGCGGCTTGCGCGTGAGCGCGATCCGCTCGGGGCGCACCGACACCGTGACCGGCATCCCGAGCGGGCCCGAGATCCCGTGGCTCACGTACAGCCGGCTCGGCAGTTCCGGCGATTCGATGTACACGTGATCGGGCTCGTCCTCGACCGTCACGCCGTCGAACAGGTTCGTCGAGCCGATGAATTCGGCCGAGAAGCGGCTGTTCGGGTATTCGTACACTTCGTTCGGCGAGCCGATCTGCACGATCTGGCCTTCGCTCATCACCGCGAGGCGGTTCGCCATCGTCATCGCCTCTTCCTGATCGTGCGTGACCATGATGCAGGTGACGCCGACCTTGTTCAGGATGTTGACGAGCTCGATCTGCGTGCGCTGGCGAATCTGCTTGTCGAGCGCGGACATCGGCTCGTCGAGCAGCAGCAGCTTCGGGCGCTTGACCAGCGAGCGGGCCAACGCAACACGCTGCTGCTGGCCGCCGGAGAGTTGATGCGGCTTGCGCTTCGCGTACTTGCCCATCTGCACGAGTTCGAGCGCGGATGCGACGCGCGCCTTCAGCTCGGCCTTCGGCGTGCCTTCCTGCTTCAGCCCGAACGCGACGTTCGACTCGACCGACATGTGCGGGAACAGCGCATACGACTGGAACATCATGTTCACGGGCCGCTTGTACGGCGGCATCTGCGCGAGGTCCTCGCCGTCGATCAGGATCTTGCCCGACGTGACCGTCTCGAGGCCCGCGAGCATCCGCAGCAACGTCGACTTGCCGCAGCCCGAGCTGCCGAGCAGCGCGAACAGCTCGCCCTGGCGCACGGTCAGGTTGACGCTGCGCACGGCTTCGGTGTCGCCGAATTTCTTGACGACGTCGACGATCTGGACAAAGTTCTCGGCGCGCGCATCGGCGCCGGAGGAGGAAACGGAGAACGGCGCGCCCGCGACCGGCGCGCCCGACTGGCTATTCATGATGTGCTGCTTCTCTCCTGCGTTAGACGAACAAAGCCCCCGGGGGCACCAGGGGCTTCACGACTGCTGATTCACTTCGGCTCGCGTCAGCGGCCCGACTTCAGCTCGGTCCACAAACGCGTCTGCAGACGCTGGATTTCAGGCGGCAGCGGCTTGAGCAGGAACAGCGTCTTCACGACGTCGGCCGGCGGATAGACGGCCGGGTCGTTCGCGACGTCGGGCCGCACGTACTTGCGTGCCTCGGCGTTGGCGCTCGGGTAGTACACCGCGTTGGTGATCGCCGCGTGCACCTTCGGATCCTCGATGTAGTTGATCCACTGCAGCGCGGCTTCCTTGTTCTTCGCATCCTTCGGGATCGCCATCACGTCGAACCACACCGGCGCGCCGCCCTTCGGAATGTAGTACTCGATCTTGTACGGCTTCTTCGCCTCGATCGCGCGATGCTTCGCGATCACGACGTCGCCCGACCAGCCGAACGCGAAGCAGATGTCGCCGCCGACCAGGTCGTTGATGTAGCCCGACGAGTTGAATTGCGTGATGTACGGACGGATCTTCTTCAGCACGTCCATCGCGGCCTTGTAGTCGGCCGGGTTCGTGCTCATCGGGTCCTTGCCGATGTAGTGCAGCGTCGCCGCGAACATCTGGTCGGGTGCGTCGAGCACCGACACGCCGCAGGTCTTCAGCTTCGCGAGGTTTTCCGGCTTGAACAGGATGTCCCAGTTGTCGAGCGGCACCTTGCCGAGCGCCTGCTGCGCCTTCGTCAGGTTGTACGCGAGGCCGGTCGTGCCGTATGCCCAGGGCACCGAGTACTTGTTGCCCGGGTCCGCGCCGGCGACGAGCGCCATCAGTTGCGGATCGAGGTACTTGAGGTTCGGCAGCTTCGACTTGTCGAGCGGCGCGAAGATGCCGGCGGCAATCTGCTTGCCCGCGTAGTTGCTGGTCGGCACGACGATGTCGTAGCCCGAGCTGCCCGTCAGCAGCTTCGCCTGCAGCGTGTCGTCGCTGTCGTAGTTGTCGTAGCGGACCTTGACACCCGCCTGCTTCTCGAAGTTCGGGATCGTGTCCTTCGCAATGTAGTCCGACCAGTTATAGACATTGAGCTGCGTATCCTTCGCCGCTGCCGCCGACGCACCCACGCACAGCGCGAGCGCTGCGAACCGGCCCACTACCTTTGCTTTCATCCCGTTCTCCCTCCGGCCGGACGCATTGCCCGGCTGCCGTCTGCCTCGTCATGGCGGCGCATTCCGGCGCGCCACCCCTCGAAAACCCCGAAAACTACCATCATTCGCGCCCCGTCACAAAAAAATCATGCCGGTGTCGCGCAAACGGAACAGATTCCCGCCGCCGGCCCGTCGGGCCGCCCGTGCGGGGCGCTCCGGGGGAATTCTATCGGGTAATCGACGGCTGTCCACCGGGAAAAACGGACAGCGGCGAAGCTGCGTTCGCACGCCGCATGCGGCCGCCCGGCGACGGCGCCCGACGCACGGCCCAACTGTCACGCTCCCGCACCGGGACGGCACGCCGGCGCGAGCGTCCGGCCGGGCCGCCGCGATGCATTAAAATGGCGGCTGACGATTCAACTGCGCGAACCCTCCGATGGCCTCCAATCTTCACGATCTTCCCGACAGCCCCTGCATCGGCGTGTGCTCGACGCTCTTCGACGAAGTCTGCAAGGGCTGCGGCCGCACGGCCGCCGAAGTCTCGAACTGGGTGTTCCTGAGCGACGACGAAAAGCGCGCGGTGTGGGAGCGCATCACGCGCGAAGGCACCGCGATGCGCTTCCAGTACGACAAGCTGTAAACCGGCCGCCCATAAAAAAAGCGGCATGCAGACCGCCATGCCGCCAACCCCAACTCTGTTCTTGTTCCGTCGCGTCTAGAACTTCATCCCGACGCCCACGCCGACGATCAGCGGATCGATGTGCAGCGTGCCGATGCCCTTGTCGCCCAGCGTCGCATCGGTGCTCATCCAGATCTTCTTCACGTCGACGTTCATGAACACCTTCTTGGTCAACTGCACGTCCACGCCGAACTGCAGCGCGGGGCCGAAGCTGCTCTTGTTGATCGACACGCCCTCCCCGCCGACGTTGAGCCCGTTGTTGTAGAAGTACGTGTAGTTCAACCCGGCGCCGACGTACGGGCGCACCTTGCCCGCATGGTTGAAGTGATACTGCAGCAAGAGCGTCGGCGGCAGCACGCCCACGCCGCCGAGATTGCCGAGGCTCGACGTCAGCTGATGCCGCGACGTGCCGAGGATCAGCTCGACGCCGAGGTAGTCGCGGATCATGTACGTGAAGTCGAGCTCGGGCACGATCGCGTTGTTCACGCCGGTGTTGATCGCGCCGAGCGTATCGCTCGCGCGCTCGTTCGGCTGAATGCTGATCGCGCGCAGCCGGACCAGTACGTCCCCCTGGTTGATGCCGTCGCCCGGCGACGCCGCGTGCGACAGCGACGGCATCGCGATGGCGGCCGCGACGACGGCTGCGGTGACACAAGTTCGAATAGTTTTATGCATGGTACGGACCCCCAAAGAATGGTTTCCATTCTCCCTGTAGGGTCTTTTCGTCATCTTGATATTGGTCAAGCCAGCGTAAACGTGGGACGGTTTGCCGCAGGCTCGGTCGCACTGCCCGTCAGCAGCAGGTCGAGCAGATCGCGCACGCTGCGGATCGCGCGGCCGAACGGCAATGCTTCGCGGCCGCGGAAGAACAGCCCGTTCGCGACGTCGCCGCGCAGCGCGGCCGCGAGCCGCGTGTCGATGCAGAAGTGGCCGAACTTCTCGATGCCGTCGCGCAGCCCGCATACGCTCAGGCATTCGAGCGCGGTCGGGCAGCGCTGCTTGAACGCGCCGAGCTTGTTGCGGATACGCGTCTCGTTGCGCAGGTAGCGATCGAGCCACGGCGTCTTCACCGCACGCGCGGGCAGGCCCGTCACGCTGACGAATTCGACGATGTCGTCGGGCGTCGCATCGGCGAGCACGCGCTTGAAGTGCGGATGCGCGTCGCCCTCTTCGGTCACCGCGAACGGCGTCCCGACCTGCACGCCATTCGCGCCGGCCGCGAACGCCGCGCGCACCGTGTCGTGACTGTTGATCCCGCCGGCCACGATCAGCGGGATCGTGTCGCGGGCGATGCCGAGCGACGCCATCACTTGCGCGGTTTCGTCCAGCACGCGCGCGAAATCGAAGCGGGCGTCGTGCATGTCGTCGATCTGCGTGACGCCGAGGTGGCCGCCCGCGTGCGCCGGATGCTCGATCACGATCGCATCGGGCAGGCGCCCCTTCTTCATCCACTTCTTCAGCACCAGCGCGATCCCGCGGCTGTCCGACAGGATCGGGATCAGCGCGACGTCGTGCCCTTGCGTGAGGTCGGGCAGATCGAGCGGCAGGCCCGCGCCCATCACGATCGCATCCGCGCCCTCGTCGCACACGACCCGCACGTAGTCCGCCTGTGCGCTCACCGCCTTCATCACGTTGACCGCGATCATCCCGCGCCCTTCGCTGTACGTTTTCGCGAGACGGATCTCGCGCGCGAGCGCGTCGAGGTTCGCCGCCTCGAGCGTCGCGCGATCGGGTTGCGCGCGACACCGCGCGAGCAGATCCGCATGATGGTGACGCAGGTCGATGCTCGCGATCGTGCCGACCGCGCCTTCGCGCGCGACGCTGCCCGCCAGCCGGTGCGCGGAGATGCCGACGCCCATGCCGCCCTGCACGACGGGCAGCAAGGTGCGGCCGCGGATCGTCAGCGGCGGAAAGGAAGTGCGTACGGTCATCTGAAACCTCGTCGGAACATCGGAAACGCGATGATCGACGATCCACCGCCGCGCACCTTGACGGCCGTCAATAAAAAATGGCACGCAAGCGTGCCGTTTTTCCGGTTCGGGCCGCGCGCGGCGTTCAGGCCGGCCTGGCCGGCTTCAACTGCATCGACTTGTACTCGAGATACTCGTCGAGCCCGTACACGCCGTTCTCGCGGCCATACCCCGACTGCTTGAAGCCGCCGAACGGCGCGGCGCCGTTCCACGTGCCGCCGTTGATGTCGACCTGCCCGGTGCGGATGCGGCGCGCGACGCGCATCGCGCGTTCGTCGCTGCCGGCCCACACCGCGCCGCCGAGCCCGTACGGCGAATCGTTCGCGATCCGCACGGCCTCGTCTTCATCGCGATAGGTGATGATCGACAGCACCGGCCCGAAGATTTCTTCCTGCGCGATCGTCGCTTTCGGATCGACCCGGCCGAACACGGTCGGCTTCACGAAGAAGCCCTTCGCGAGCCCTTCCGGCAAGCCGGTGCCGCCCGTCACGAGTTCCGCGCCTTCGTCGATGCCGCGCTGGATGTAGGCCTGCACGCGCTGCTGCTGCGCGGCCGACGCCAGCGCGCCGAGGCGCGTCGCGTCGTGCCGCGGGTCGCCCGCGACGTACGCTTCGGCCGAGGCCTTCGCGAGCTCGCGCGCCTCTTCGTAGCGCGCTTCCGGCACCAGCATCCGCGTATGCGCGGAGCAGGTCTGGCCCGCGTTCAAGTAGCACGCGTTGACCGTGCCCTTCACCGCCGTCGCGAAATCCGCATCGTCGAGGATCACCGACGCCGACTTGCCGCCCAGCTCCAGCGCGACCCGCTTGACGCCCGCGGCCGCCAGTTCGGCCACGCGCTTGCCCGCGCGCGTCGAGCCGGTGAACGACACCATGTCGACGTCCGGATCGGTGGCCAGCACCTCGCCGACGACCGGGCCGTACCCGCACACGAGGTTGAACACGCCGGCCGGCAGCCCGGCCTCGTGGATCGCTTCGGCAAGCATGAACGCGTTGAGCGGCGCGACTTCGGACGGCTTGAGCACCACCGTGCAGCCGGCCGCGAGCGCCGGCGCGACCTTCAGCGTGACCTGGTTGAGCGGGTAGTTCCACGGCGTGATCGCCGCGACGACGCCGACCGGCTCGCGCACCACCAGCGAATTGCCGACCTGCGCCTCGAATTCGAACGATTCGGCCAGCTTCGCGTACGCCTTCCAGTTGTAGATCGGGCCGCCGACCTGAATCGCGCGCGACAGCTTGATCGGCATGCCGACTTCGCCGGTGATCGACTGCGCGAGTTCCTCGCTGCGCGCCTGCAGGCGCTCGACGATCTTGCGCAGGTAGCCCGCGCGCGTCGCGGCCGGCGTGGCCGCCCACGCATCGAACGCCGCGCGCGCCGCACGGATCGCGTCCTGTGCGTCGGACGCAACGCCCTCGGGAATCCGGCCGATCACGGCTTCGGTGCCCGAATCGATCACGTCGATGGTGCCGGTGCCGGCCGGTTTGCGCCATGCGCCGTCGATGTAGAACTGGTCGTAGATTTTCATCGTGTTCCGCCTCCAGGGAAGCCGCCATTCTAGCGAGCGTTTCGGTGACTGGTGTGACGAATGACAGCGATTCGAAAGGGCCGGCACGCCCGCGCGCCGCTGCTCCGCCGTCCGCCGCGTATGGCCGGGAAGGCATTCGTCGGGCCGCCGCCACGTCAGCATCCGCCCGGGTGCGCGGCCGGGCCCGCATCGTGCTATGTTTTTATTATCGGCATCGGCCCTTTGCGGCCGGCGCCGCCCGGAATCGACGCACTTCGTGAGCGCTGCCATGTCCGACGCATCCCATACCCTCGGCTCGCAAGACCGCCTGGAGCTGCTTTGCTGGCTCACCTGCGGCAACCTCGGCGCGTTTTACCTCAACGAATCATGGCCGGACGCCGCGTTCCAGGTGCAAGCCGCGCACCGCTGGCTCGACCGCCATTACCGCCAGGCCGACTGGCTCTCGGTCGCCAAACTCGCGGCACTCGCGCAAGACATCGCGAAGCGTCATGCGGGGTTCGTCGACGCGTCGTGGGCGCGCGACGCGGTCGAGGAAATCGTCGATACCGACGATCTCGACTATCGGGCCAAACTCGTGCAATGGGTGTACGAAGACTGCTGCAAGGCACTCGCGGACAAGCGGCTGGCGGATTGAGCCGCGCAGTCGCCGCCTTGCGCCTTGCGCGGGTCGCGGCATCGACTCGCGCGACGTGCTTTTCGCCATGACGAACGTCACGGCCGGAATGACCGCCGGGGGGCGGCACCTGCGCACCGCTCCCGGCGCTGGCACGCGCGATGCGTGCCGATGCGCTTACAGCAGCGACTTGGCTTGCGTGAGCACCTTGTCACAAATCTGCTTGGTCAGCTGCTGCTTCAGGCCGCCGCCGCTCAGGTCGAGCTTGCTGCCGTTGCCGGCGTCGAGAATCCCGCTCGCACCGCTCGTATAGCCACTGTCGGACGACGCGGACGCGGTGCCGCCGAGCTTGCCGAGCAGCGCGTCCTTCACCGACGATGCGCCGCTGCCCGTTGCGCCGCCAAGATAGTTGTTCTGGATGCAGAACTGCAGCAGGCCCGCGACGTTGCCGGTGCTGCCCGGCGTCAGCGACGCACCGCCGCCGCCCGTCAGCGCGCCGCCAAGGCCGCCGAGGTTGCCGAGCGCCCCGCCCGCGCTGCCGCCCGAATCGCCGCCACCGCCGACCTGTTTCAGGACGTCGCCCAGTTGCGCATGGGCGACCGAAAACGGCGCGAGCAATCCGATCAGCGCGCCGGCAACGGTCGCGCGGTAAAGACGTGCATTCATGTAAAGCCTCCCGGTTGTGACTGCGTGAATACCGCGAATCGCATTCAAGGATACGCAATCGAGCGGGGCATGACAGCCTTCGAAGCCGCATGAAACGTCAGGCATCGTGATATATCGCGGCGATTTGACGATGCTTGACGGACGGTTGCGCACGGCATCGCCGGCTCGGCAGGTGCGCAACCACCGTGCCGTGTCGCCAGCCCGCGCGAAGCGTCATAGAATCGTCGTCGCCGGCCGTTCGGCGGCTGCGGCTCGACATTCACCTCGAATACGAAAGGACATTCGCGTGGCGCCTGCCCATCGATTTCTGCTGATCGCCGGCGCATCCGCTGCGCTGATGGGTAGCGCCGGTGCAGCCCAAGCTGTCGAGGCTGCGCCCGCCACCACGGCGACCGCGTCCTGTGCATCGCCTTCGTTCGACCGCTATCCGGCACCGGCCGCCGCCCCCACACCACGCAAACCAACCGCCGCACCCCGACTCACCAGCAAGGAGGCGCGCCTGTACCGCACCGTCATTCGCGACGAATTCGCGCAACCGGCCAATTTTGCCGGTCACTATCGCATCGCGATCTGGGGTTGCGGAACGGATTGCCGAAATTTCGCGATTGTCGACAAGAACACGGGCGCGACGTACACGATGCCCGGCGTGAAGGCCATCTCGGGCGTAATGGGCAACGACGACGAGCGCGTCGACTTCCGAGCCGGCAGCAGGCTGCTGATCGTCGCCGGCTGCTTCAACGACGATTGCGATGCCGGCAACGCGAAAGCGGCCCGATTCTTCTACGAATGGACCGGCACCGGGCTGCGTCCGGTCGGCAGATGCCCGCTGGCCATCGAGCCGGTTCAGTGAGCGGCCCGGGCGACCGATGATCTCCATTCACCTCAGTTTCGACGACGGCCCCGGCCCCTCGACGCCCGCGCTGCTCGATGTGCTGCGCGACGCCTCGTGCTCGGCGACCTTCTTCGTGCTCGGCCAGCACCTGGCGGACGCACCCGACGTCGCGACGAGAATCGTGCGCGGCGGCCACCGGCTCGGCAATCACACCTATTCGCACGCGAAACCGGGCGCGCTCGCCGACGCCGCACTCATCGACGAGATCGACACGACCGACGCGCTGATTCGCGACGTCTACCGCCGCGCCAGCCTTCCCGCACCGGACGCGATCCCGCTGCGTCTTCCGTACGGGTTGATGCCGCGGGACGATCGCGCCGCCGTGCTCGCGCGCCTGCCACGCGAACACACGGGCTGGACCGCGATCCTGGACGACTGGCAACGGCCGGCGCCGTCGCCGCAGGCGCTGTTCGACGCGATGTGCGCGCATGTCGATGCGTGCACGGCACAGCATCGCGACGTGCTGTTCTGCCTGCACGACGGATCGCGGCACGGCGATGCGCGGCCCAACACGGTCGAGGCCGTGCGGCTGTTCCTGAACCGCCAGCGCTGACGCGACGGCCGGCTAACCCGCGGGCACCGCCCCGTCCAGCAACTGGCGCCAGCCGCCGAGGAATCCGATGCCAGGGCCCGGCATCCATAGGCCCCGCTGCGCCGCTTCGAGATGGATCAGCGTCTGGTCAGCGCAGAACAACGTCATCAGCGCGTCGTCGTTATCGCGCAGCCAATCCGGCGCCGCGTCCGACCGTGTCGCCGCATAGGTCTCCAGACCGGCCTTCCATCGCCCGCGATCGAACACGAAGCCGTCATCCCGGCTCGCATCGCGCGACAGCGCGAACGACGCAAAGGCCGCTTCGAGCCATTGCGCTCCCTGCCCCACATCGTCGAAATCCAGCACGCCGTTCACCGCGTTGCCGACATACAGCAGGTTGCCCGCGTGATAGTCGCCGTGCAGCCAATACACTGCCCCCGTGAGCCACGAGGCTGCCGCGTCGAGATGTATGCCGATTCGCCGGATCACCGTGTCGTAGGCGTCGCGCAGATCGCCAGGCAGCGACGGCATCGCGCGAGCCGCGACACGCGCATGACGGGCCGACAGCCACGCGAGCGGCGCCGCTTCGCTTGCCGGTATCGCGGCCAGCGCCGTATGCAGATGCGCAAGCGTGCGCATCGCATCGGTCGCCCCCGCGTGCGCGTCGTCCGGGAGGCCGGGACGGCCGTCGATCTGCTCGAACATATGCAGCCACCTTCCGTCCGGCATCTGCACGCCGGTTTGTGCATCGACGGTCGGCCGCAGCCGTGGCAGCGCGGGCAGCAGCCGCGCCGTGCGCGCCTCGCCGAGACGGCCGAGGATCGACGCCTCGCGCCGCATTTGCCCGACCGGCTTGCCGGACCACGATACGCGCAGCACCGCGCGCCCCGCGTCGCACTCGACGAGATAGGTTTTGTTAGTATGGCCCGACGCCAGCGCCTGCAGGCGCGCCGGCCCGACGTTCCAGTACCGGTGAAGCCACGGTTCCAGCGTTTTCACGTCACTCCTACTCGTTGCATCGACCATGTCAGAGCGTCCTTCGGCCCGCATGCGGGACATCAACATCGAATGGCTGACGCGCGCCGCCGAATTCGGCCATCTGTTCCAGACCCGCTGGCTCGGCGAGCGCTTCTTCCATCTGCCCGGCGACATGCTCGCGCTGCAGGAACTGATCTGGCGCGAGCGCCCCGACTGCATCGTCCAGACCGGCATCGCGGCGGGTGGCGGCGTGGTGTTCACCGCGTCGATGCTCGAGCTGGCCGGCGCCCCGGGCCGCGTCGTCGCGATCGAACCGCGCCTGCGCGACGAGGTCCGGCAGCGCCTGCAATCGCACCGGCTCGCCCATCGCATGGTGCTGATCGAAGGGGAATCGTGCGCGGCCGACACGCTCGCATCGGTGCACGCGCAGATCGACGACGACGCACGCGTGATGGCGATCCTCGATCTCACGCATACGCACGCGCACGTGCTGCGCGAACTCGAATGCTATGCGCCGTTCGTGACGCCCGGCAGCTACGCGATCGTGATGGACACCATCATGGAGTACCTGCCCGAGTCGATGTTCGACGGCAAGCCGTACGGCCGCGGCAACAATCCGGCCACGGCCACCCGTGAATTTCTCGCCCGCGACGACCGGTTCGAAATCGACCACGACATCGAGGACCGCGTGCTCATGACGCTGTCGCCAGGCGGCTTCCTGAAGCGAGTGCGCTGATCAGGCGGGCGGCTTGCGCGGAGCCGTCGCACGCGGCATAGCTGTCGCGAATCCGCGCCGCGTGCTCGCGCAACGGTCCGGCGCGTAACAGGCGTTCGAGCGCATCCGTAATGTCCGTAACGCCGGCCCGCTGCAGATCGAGCACGCAACCCGCGCCGGCCCGCTCGACGAAATGCGCCGAATGGAACTGGTCGTTGCAGAACGGCGACAGCAGCATCGGCACGCCGCACGCGAGTGACTCCATCACCGAATTCGCGCCGCCGTGGCTGACGAACGCGTGCGTGCGCCGCAGCAGCGTCAGTTGCGGCGCGTAACGCACCGCGATCACGCGTTCGTCGCCGGCCGGCAACAGATCCGAATCGACCAGTTCGCCCACCGACAGCACCAATTGCGCCGGGGTCGCGCGCGTCGCGTCGATCACTTTCGCGAACACCTCCGGGTGGTAGTAAAGCTGGCTGCCGAGCGACATGTAGACGAGCGGGCGATCCGCGTCGACGCGTTCCCACGGGAACGCCGTCTCGTCACCGCGCGGGCCCGACGGCATCGCCGGGCCGACCAGTTCGACACCGGGCGGCGGCGCGCCCACCAGCGCATCGGTCGTGAACGCGAGCGTCAGGTGCGGCGACAGCACGTCGCAACCGCGAAAGCGCGCGTCGAGACCGTAGCGCGCGAACAGGCGCGTACGTTCCGGTTCGAGCCAGCGCACCGTGCGCAGCAGTTCCGAATCGAGATCGTCCGGCAGCACCGGATTCAGCGAATTGGACATCGAAACCCACGGCAGCCCTTCCAGCTCGGCCGCGATCGCGGCGGCATAGAGCAGCGGGTCGATCACGACCACGTCGGGCCGCCAGTCGCGCAGCACTGCTCGGATGCCGTCCACCTGCGCGGGCGCGAGGTCGATCAGCAACGTGCGGATCCAGTGACGCAGCCAGTCGGCGTCGCGAATGTTCGCGGCGAAACTCGCGCCGCGCGACAGGTCGTGGCGCTCGGGCGTCTCGCGCGGCCCGACGAACGCGAAGTCGCCGGCGCCGTCGAGCTGTTCGCTGATGTCGGCCGGCGCATAGAATGCGACGTCGCAGCCGGCGGCGCGCAGATGCTGGGCCGGGCCGATGCACGGATTGACATGGCCCTTCTCGGGCACCACGCAGAACAGGATGCGTTTCATGAGCGGCTCAGGTTGGGCGATGCACGGCATCGGAATGAAGGCGATCGAGATGGTCGAGAAGCAGTGTCAGCGTCGTCCACAGCACGCGTTCGGTATCCGCCTGCAGCGTCGGCGCAGCGAGGCCGAGCGTGTCGGCCAGTGCATGCGTGCGGTCGCGATCGAGCAGCGTCGCGAGATCCATCGCTGGCGCGAGCCGGCCGCGCTTGGGGCCGTGCACGAGACGCTCCGGCAGATTCAGGCGCGCACCGAGCTCGCGCAGGCACTGCTTGTTCGGGTCGGGCGCGAGGCTGGTCAGATGCGCGACGACGGCCGCATCCACGAACGGCGGATGCAGCTCGACCGACGCCTCGTCGAACAACGCGTGGCACAGCGGCAGATAGTTGGCCGATACGTCGCGGCGCAACACCTGATCCGCGCCGTCGCCGGTAATCGCCACTTCGACGCCGTCCGCCGCCATCGCGTCGGCCAGCAGCAGCTTCGCGACCGGATGCAGGTTGAACATCGGTTCCTCGACCGCGTACGTCGTTCTCGGCAGCGACGCGATGAAATCGGCCTCGTTTGCGCGCACGATCTTCACGTTCGCCTGCATCTGCGTGGCGAGTTCGAGCGCCGCGTCGAGTTCGCAGTAATCGGGCATGTCGGTCGCGAGGATGTAGGCGGTCACGTGCCGCAATGCGCCGAGCTCGCGCAACAACGCAAGCAGCAGCGCCGAATCGAGCCCGCCGCTCAGCGCCAGCGCGACGCGCTTGCCGCTGTCGAGCGCACGTTGCAGCGACGCGCGCAGCACGGTGTCGAGATCGGCTTGCTGCGGCCGCTCGGGCGCCGGCTGCACCGTCAGCCCTTGCGGCGACCGGATCAGTGCATGACCGGGCGGCACCGCGAGCACGTCGCGCAGCACGGTGCGGCCGATCAGGCGCTCCCCGCTCAGATAGCCCGCGATGGCGGCCGTGTCCGGCGCGCCGGCCGGTTGCCCCGACGCCCGCAATACGGCGCGGATACCGGACGCCGACACGCCGCTGCGCGGATGGTAGTGCAGACGATCGAAACCGAACGGGTCGCGCGTACCGACGATCATGGATAACGAGCCTTCAAGGTGTCCACTTCAATGCGTTTGAGGATGCGATGGGGCGCCACCGGCGCGCTGCCGCCCTGGCAATGCAGGCACGCTTCGAGCGGCGTCTCGCGTTGCAGATAGGCGAGCATCGCGTCGAGCATGCCCGCGTCGTCGCGCAGCGGCAGGCCGTCGGCCTGAAAATCCTTGTCGCCCTTGTACAGCGTATGGAAATGCGCGGGACGCGTGCACGTGTAGAACATGCCGTCGCGAATCATATGGCAGCGCTCGCGAATCCAGCAATCGTGATACAGGCGCTGGGCTTCGTCGCGATCCGTGCCAGGTTGGGCGCGGTTCATCGTCGTGAACACGTCCTGTACCTTCCAGTTCAGACGCACGTCGAAGCGCGCCGCCTGGCGCTCGACATGCGCGACCAGGTCGGCGGAAAGCGCCGGCTTCGGATAGCGCGAGATCGTCAGCGCATCCACCGCTTGCCAGAACGCGTCCGGCATCTCGGCGAGTTTCAGGCCGTTCGTCGTGACCGAGATCACGGGCGCGATGCCGGTCGCGCGTACGCGCTCGATCATTTCAACGAGCGCCGGATGCAGCAACGGTTCGCCACCGACCAGCTTGAACATGCGCGGGCGCAACACTTTCGCGGCCTTGCGCAGATCGGCTTCGATCGATTCGGGGCTCGCATGCCACTCGGGCAACAGCGGCGACAGCGAGCAGCATTCCGCGCAGGTCAGATTGCAGTGATCGACGATATGCGCTTCAAGCGAGCGCGTCTGCACGCGCCCGTCCTCGACGCGGTAATCGCGATCCAGCGGCGGCGGAAACACGTGCTGCCGCTCGCCGGGCGGCGGCGGATTCGGGATCTCGTTCGGATTCGCACTCACATCAGCTTCCTGTTTCCACGCAGCGGGAAAAGAAATCTACTAGACGGTCACGCGCGTTCACCATCGCGGACGCCATCGTCACCGCACCGTTCAGATGCGATGCGAAACGCGACGGATCGTCGAGCCAGCCCTGCACGATCCACAGCTTGAGCGCGTGCTGCAAGCAGGCGGCATCGACTGCCCATGCGATGTACGCCGGATTCACGGGCCGTACCCGCTGGTACGCATGCACGAACGCTTGCGCGAGGTGCGGTGCTTCCAGCGGCAGATGATTCAGGCAGCGCACCAGCTCGTATTCGCGCGGCGCGCCGATCGACGCTTCCCAGTCGAGGATCAGCGGCGGCAGCGTACCCGTGAACAGATAGTTGAACTGGTTGTAGTCGTTGTGGATCGGGTGCTGCGGATCGTCGACCGGAAACGCATCGATGCTGCCCGGATAGTAGCGGTCGAGCATACGCAGCGCGAGATCGACGTAGCGGCGCAGATTCGCGGCACCGCTGACGTTCGCATCCGCTCGATCGAGTGCATCCAGCAGGCTGCGGCGTACCGCATCCGCATCGATCGACGTCAGCCGCGCGCGGATCGTATTGGGCGACGGCAGAGGCAGTCGTTCAAGGCTCAGGTGCAACGCGGCCAGACTTGCGCCGAGCGCATCCCATTCGGTTGGCGAGAACCTATCGTAGGTTTTGAATTGCCCGGCTTCCCAGCGCGTCAGCATCGCATGGGAATGTTGTCCCGACCACAGCGATTCGCCGGACCTCGTGCGCTTCAGCGTCTGCACATGGAAGCGCGTATCGCCGTGCGTTTCCAGATGCGCGAGGACGGCGGTTTCCTTGGCTGCGCGCGCATGGTGTTCGAGTGCATAGAGTTTGACCGCCACACCCGCGCCGCTACTTGTCGGCAGATGCCACACCCGTTCGCTCACTTGCGTCGGCGGCCCGCCGCGACCGAGCCCATAGGCATCGCGAATCTCGTCGAAGGTGACGGCAAGCGCATCCATTCAGATGTGCTCGGCCGGCCCGTGCCGATACGGATGACCAGTCAGGAACGTGTTGTGTCCGACGTAGCGCAGCTTGTACATCGCTGGCCGGAACAACACCGACGGATCGTTGTTCGCGATGCCGAGCAGCGGGTACAGGTCGCGTCGCACGAAGAACGCGTTGTTGCCCATGTCGTCGCAGCAGACGAGCTCGTAGCCCTTCTGCCTGCCGAGATGAACGAGCGATTCGAGGCTCGCGCCGTAATAAGTCGAGCCGTCCCATTCGTGGTCCGGATTGAAGCACATGACCCAGCGCTCGGGCGGCGTGTAGTACGGGTTGTATTCGATTACGACGATGCGCGGCTGGAACGCTTGCAGGCCGCGCCACACCCAGTAATCGTTGCCATCGATGTCGATCGACAGCAGGTCGAAGTCGGTCGGTACGTTCGCGTCGACGAGCAGTGGGTCGATCGTATCGGGCTGGACGCGATCGTGATGCAGGCGGACGCGCGCCACGCCCTCGTAGTGCGCGGCGAGCTTGCCGAACCGGTACGCACTGCCTTCCACCAGTACGCCGGCCCAATCCTGTTCGCGCAGCAGCCGCGCGGTATTGCTGTTGCGCAGGCCGTCGCTCGCGCCGATATCGACGCAGAAGCGGTTGGTCGGCGCAATCCGCTCCATCAGGCGCGACAGGATGCCCTCCTCAGTGCCCTGCGCGTACAGGCTGGGCGCAAGGCCGGACAGGTCGAGCGGGAGAGGATGGTCCTGCATCGAAGGCGGCTCCGGGGCGAAATGGGGAATGATGGGGGTGTTGGGTGGGTAATTTACCTGAAGTCGATTGAGCAGAGGAAACTGGGATGTCCGGCGCGGTGGGGTTTTGCCGCGGCAGAAATGAAAAAGCCCGCATCGACATTGCTGTCGATGCGGGCTTGTAGCGCCTCTGGCGATTCGCTCCGTGCGGTGATGCCTAACCTGGCCCCGTGACCGGAGAAAACCTTACGGCACTTACTCCTGCCCCTGACTCGTCAGGAACTCCTCATAATTCCCGCCGAAGTCGAACAGCGTCCCGTCCGTCTTCACTTCGATGATCCGGTTCGCCAGCCCGCTCACGAACTCGCGGTCGTGCGACAGCCATACCCAATCTGATTTCCTTTAACTATCTGGAGGTCAGAATGGCAACTATCGTTCCACGTGGGTACAAATGGCAGGCCAAAATCCGGGTCCAGGGCCAGCCCATCCGCTCCAAAACTTTCGATACGAGGGAGGCTGCGGAGCAATGGGCGGCCGAACAAGAGAGCGTCAAGCCAGCGCCCAAAGAACCCCGGAAGGTTCGCGAGAAGCCCCCTATGCTCACCGTGGGCGATCTCTTTGCCCGGTACATCAAAGCGCCTCTACCGGGTCGCCGGAATGTCGAATGGGAGCGCGGGATATGCCGCCGCTTCATCCGCAATGAAAGGAAACTATGCGCCGTCCCAGCCATGAAGCTCGACAAGCCCCATTTGGTCGAGTGGCGGGACCGACGTATCGGAGAGGTTGCCGCTAGCACAGTGATCCGGGAGCTAGACGCCATATCCGCCGTGTACCGCCTCGCTATAGATGAGTGGGCCGTAGGCCTGACCGTCAACCCGACCAAGGGACTACGCCGGCCCAAGCTCCCGCCGCCCCGCGACGTACGGCTTGCCATTGGTGACGACGAAAAGCTGATCGCTTCCGCTATCGACTACAACCGAGAGATAGCCCCAGCCATCGTTCTCGCAATCGAGACGGCGATGCGTCAAGGAGAGATAGCCAAGCTCCGCTGGGAGCATATCGACCTAGAGGCCCGGACGGTTCTGCTACCTATGACCAAGAACGGGACACCCCGAAAGGTTCCGTTGTCGAGCCGTGCTATCGAGGCTCTGACGTGGTGCCCTCCGCCGCATCGGGGGCGTGTATTCAAGCTCACGCAGTCAGCCATGAAATATGCTTTCAGCCGCGTGCGCGAGGAATGCGGCCTTGGGACGATCCATTTTCACGATCTACGACACGAAGCGACAAGCCGGTTGTTCGAAAAGGGATTGAACGTCCTTGAGGTAGCGACCATAACTGGTCACAAGAACCTCAAACACCTCCAACGCTACACACACCTCCGCGCCGAAGACTTAGCGAAGAAACTGGGTTAATTCTTGAGGTTCCCGGTCATCCTGGATGACCGGGATATCTACATTTACCAGCACGCCGTATCTAACCGAGTGGTCCGTGTACGACAAGACATTTGTAACAATGTGCCGTTGTTCAAATGAGGTACCATAATCTAGCAGCGTTCCCAGCCGCTTACACTACCCGGCCGGAACCGTCGAGCAAGAACAAGCGACCATTTGCGTTACGGGACCACAACGATATGGCAAAGCCACGTGTTTTTCTAAGCTCCACCTACTACGACCTCTATCAATCACGCGAAGATATAGAGCGATTCGTTCGCTCTCTGGGCTACGATTGCGTTCGACACGAAACTGGCGCGATTCCCTATGCCCGAGACAAACGACTTGAAGTGTCGGCTTATCGCGAAGTTGATCAATGCGATCTTTTCGTTACAATAATAGGCGGAAAATTTGGCTCAGAGTCAAAAGAGATTGAAGGGCAGTCAATCACACAGAATGAAATATCCAGAGCACTAGAAAAGGGCATTCAAGTTTACATATTCATAGAACAAAACACATTAACAGAATATCAAACTTGGAAAATAAACAAGGAGAATGAATCCATGAAATTTAGATACGCCGACGACGTGCGCATCTATAGCTTCATCGATCGACTCTACGCCCTCCCTCAGAACAACCCAATAACCGGATTCAAAACGATATCTGACGTTACCGCGTACCTTCAAGAGCAATGGGCTGGCCTATTCCAAAGATATTTAAGCCAGCAGCAGCGAATGGATGAAGTGACTCTCGTTGAGGACATGAAAGGCGTCGCCTCCACCTTGAAGGATATGGTTGACTTTCTCCAGAGATCAAACCAAGACAAGGACGAAGCACTACGATCAATTCTATCCACAAATCACCCCATATATTCCGAGCTCGCCAAATTAACAAAAACATATTATCGAGTTTACTTCACAAACAAAAAAGAAATGACCTCATGGCTAAAAGCCCGAGGATGGAAGCCAGGAGACAAAGATGTTTATAGCGCAGGAAGCGTGGAAGAATGGGCGCATGACGAGATGGGTTGGCTAGAATTCAAGAAGAATTTCTTCAATGAAAAAGGAGATTTAATTTACTTCTCCCAATCTGAATGGAACGACAATTGGATACAATTGATTCTTCCCGCAACCTCAAAAGAAAGTGATGACGACGACATCCCATTCTAAATATCAATATCATTTAGCGCAGAGCATAAAATCAATGCAACTCTTGCGCCGGTTGGTGTCGGCGTCGTGAAATCGCGACCTCCGGTAATCCGGGCCTTAAAGTTAACCGCCAACAAAGGCCCGGGTAAACTCACGGTCGGTCGAGGTTAATCGACGTGAGCAGCCTGTCCACGCTTTCTATCGGAATCTGCCCGCACGCGTTGAGCGGGATTCGATAGCGGGACAGCATGGCGGTCACGGTACTTCGGTTCCTCCCTAGCATTTCGGCCGCTTGGGTGATGGTGACGTGCGGCGGGCGCGGGTGGCGGGCTGCGTAAATCTCTACAGCCTTTATGGCGGTGTTCAGTACGTCTGCTTCGGTCATGCATCCTCCGTGGGATTAGTAGGAAATCTCTTCGGCCGAACTACAGCCACCACCGCCTCCTTGAGCTGCCGGCAATTCTCCTCCTGCCAAGCTTTGAGGCTGTCACCCGTCAAGCACTTACGCTCATCCCGGATCGACAAGTTCGGCATCGGGCCGTGTCGTGTAGCTAGGAAAGTGGATAGCGGATGCTCAGGCCAGTTGATCGCCTCTTTGATGTAGTTTTGAAGAACGTTCTTCGAGCGGGCCGGCTGCGTGATGTTGCCCTTGTCGTCCTTCTTGGCTTCGTACTCTCCTTCTACGTAGATGCTGTTCCACATCTCCAGGTCCGCAACGTCCCAAATGAACGCGCGCGGCTCCGTAAGCGGCGGAGCAACGTTGACATTAATGGTCTCGCCGGAGATGGGGTCCTGGAAACTTGGGCCGCGAACCTTGTAGCCGTTCGCGTCGCGGAGGTTCGCATACGTACGCTTGCCGTCTTTGCTCTTGCTGTGCGTAATCTCAACAAGATACGCTTCGCCAAGCAATTGGGCCATGTGCGTGGCTTTGCCGGCGTAGTTCATCATGCCGAACAGCTTAAAGAAGTTAGCCTTGGCACCCAATGACTTCTTTTCGTTGACCGTGATGCGCTGGGGAACACGCTCGCCGCTCGGGAGTTGTCGCGGTTGGTGGTTCGGGCCGCTCAACTCGAAAACGAGCTTAACCTCGTCATACACGCGCGGCTGACCCTGGTACTCGCCCGGGTGCTTACCTACCTCGTAGTACCCAACGAAACGCGCTTGAGCGGTCCCCGCTGCCGGGGGCATGTAGTCGTCGCCGTCGGCCTCCGGTTTCGTCATATCTGGGCCCCTTCGAGCAGCAAGCCGCACCCACTGCCTAAGCTTCTGTCCATTCATACAACCTCGCCGCTAGTTAGCAACGGGTCATATCCTACTCGACGGATTCATGTCAATAGTCATGCGAAATAAATTACATAGCCATTGCACCCGAATTAAGACAAAGGGCCGTCTTGGACGGCCCCTGTAACTGCGTTGTAGTACTGACCCGGTTTGGCGGCCAGACCGTATGCGTACTCGTACCCGTCCTCCGGCGGCTGATCCCCAATGGCGATTGTTGCGCCGATGATGCAGATAATAATCTCGCCGTCGCTTACTCGGTACTTAAAAACCTTGATCATCTTTGGAACTCCAAAACAGTAATACTGGTATTGCCGGCGAATCGGTCGCCGGTTGAAATTGCGAGTGTGTGATACCCGGCCCCCAGAATCGCAGTGTAGACGCCAAAGTATGGGGAGCTTTGTTGGTTGTTAATTACAGCACTGGGTCCGCCGTCAATGCTTAGTGTGAATGTGCTGGTAGAGTACCCACCAAATGTAATAAATACCGCACCACCTTGAGAGTTAAACCCCGTTGAGAAATTTCCCCTACCTGTAAAATAACTACCGATCGTGACCGCGCCTTGTGCGATGCGCAACGTATCAATCTGTGCGTTCGCGATATGCGCAGTTTGGATTGCAGCATAACCAATCTTTGCGCTATCGATGGCCCCGTTAGCGATCTTTGCGTTTGTCACGGTTTGATCGACAATCTTTGCGTCGTTGATTTGAGCGTCGGCAATCAGGGCGTTGGTAATGGTGCCGTTTTGAATCTGCGCGCCGGTAATCGATGCGTTCGCAATCATCGCGTTCGTAATCCATGCGTTGCCAATGAATGCCTGATTGATGAAGGCTTGGCCGTTCTGAATCACGAACGGGGAGAACGTGTTTCCTCCAGCCGTCTCCAGCACCGCAAAGCGATCCGCAGTTACCAACACCTGAGAACCGTTAGTGTTGTCCGAGCTAAGGCCGATACCTGCAACGTACGTCTTGCCGTTGGCCGTTACCTGCGTCTTGACCGTGTACATGGCCGACACCGTACCGTTGAGCGCGGCGTAGGAGTTCGCGTTAGTCTGAATCGCAGCGGTGTTGTTATTGACTTGCGTTTGTACCGTGTTGATCTGCGCAGCGTTCGCGCTGTCTCCGTTGGCCCGTGCAGTGGCCTCGCTTTGAATAGCAGACGTGTTGTTATTTACTTGGGTCTGTACCGTAGCGATTTGCGACGCGTTGGCCGAGTCGCCCGCAGCACGCGCGGTTGCTTCGTTCTGAATGGCCGCAGTGTTAGAGCTGGCCTGAGCTTGGATGGTCGTGATCTGCGACGCTTGCGCGCTGTCCGCAGTTGCGCGGGCCTGAGCTTCCGTGTTGATTTGCGCTGCTAGCGTGCTCTGTCCGATCTGATACGAAGCTGTAACGGAGTCGATACGCTGAGAAAGCACAAGGTCCGCATCGGCACGCGCCGATTGCTCCGAGTACACACCGGCGTATGCCGTAACCGCGCCGGCATAGTTCCCCGTGTCTCCCGACATAGGGACGAACGTAACGGCTTGAAGCTTCGAGATTTGGCTAGCCTGTGCGCTGTCTGCCGCTGCTCGTGCCGTTGCTTCCGTGTTAATAGCCGCAGTGTTCGCGCCGGCCTGAGCCTGTACCGTCGTGAGTTGCTGAGCCATTGCGGCATCCGCAGTAGCACGCGCCGTCGCCTCGGTCTGTACGCCTGCGGCTAGTGTTGCTTGACCGGCGGAGAACTGGGCGTACACATTATCGAGACGCCGAGACAACGCAAGGTCCGCATCTGCTCGGTAGGATTGCTCAGAATTTAGCCCAGCAAAAGTACTGCCGTCGCCCGCGTAGCTTCCACCGTCCCCGGACATAGGCACGAAAGTAACCGTCTTGATTTTGGTTACGTCGGTCTGAATTGCCGGAATAGTCTGAATCGGGGCCGCCAAGCTTTGGGCCAACTGCGTGGATGTGATTTGTCCCGTGAGATACTGGAGCATGCTGGAGGCGTCCATAGTGGACATACCGTGCACACCCGTGAACGTACCGGACGGCGGCTTAGCCGGGAACCACGCACCCGTATTGCCAGACGTATCCACAAGCCGCGCCCAAAAGTACAGGTCGTACCCAGCGACGAGACCGAGTACTTTTGTCTCTTTGGTCGGATACGAATACGTCCCAAGCTGCGTTGCGGTGCTGAAGTCGTTAGTGTGGCTGTACCAAACCTCCGTGTACTTTGTATCTCCAGCACCAACCGGAAAGGCCCAGTTGACCGTAACCGCAAACACCTGATTAAGCGTCGCAGTGAGCGAGGAAAGAACCGGAGGCGGGGTCGTCTTTCCGCCTAACACGGTCAGTGCCGAATACGCGTACACGGAACTGATACTAGCTCCGTTGGTGCAGCTTACCCGCGCGATGTAGCTACCCGCGTAAATGTTGGTAAGGTCTACCGACGTTTGGCCGGTCGTACCAATGTCGACCCACGCGCCGCTGTCCTTTTGAATCTGCACACGGTAGCTAACCGCATTCGCTGCGGGTTGCCACGAGACCGTAAGATTGGTCTTTGCGATACCTTGATCTACGACGGTCCACTGACTGACCGTAACGCCGGTAGGCGGGGCCTGTGTGGTAAAGGTACTGGACGTGATCGGCAGAACGTCGATAGCTGCGCCGTTGTCCACTGCGCCGAACTTGCTAGCGTTGTACTGCGTTGCGGTAATCTCGAACTCGATACCGTCTTTCTCCGCGATGGAGAGAATGCGGAACGTCTGCGCATTCACGGTTGCGCTTTCGCTGATCCACACACCGTTAGCTACCGGCAACGATGCTAACGCGGGATTGACGGTCACGGTGTTGCCCGAGATTCCGCTAATCGTCGTCTTGAACGGCGTTCCATTAGGCATCATCGCCGTAAAGCTGTCGCCTACCTTAATCGACGGATCGAGCTTATCGACAGTGACGGACGCGGTGTTAGCCGCAGAGAGGATACGGCCGCCACGACGTACCGCCGCGCGGTTCGGGTCTGCGATCTGGACAATCTGCCCCGGGTGCGGAAGTGTGCCGTCCAGGCCGACAGAGAACGTTACGGTATCCGTCTCGTAGCGGCTCGTCGTGATGAGCCACTGTCCAACACGCTGAGCCTGTCCCCGAGAAGTACAACCGAACGCGGTTACTTGCGCACGGTTGACACCGTAGCGGGCAATGCCGTTTGCATCCTCAACGTACTCCGGTTCCTGCTTATACCCGTTCTGCGGATTGTTCCAAGTGACGACAGCCGCCGTATAGCGGGTCTTGAGTGATGACCCCACGTACTTGAACTTTCCGCCGATGACGTTCGCGGCCGTGTAAATATACGTGGCCTGCTGCGGCATATCTGCCGTAACGACCACCGCACCCGCAGCCCAGTACGACATACCCCGGAAGATGCTCGCAAGGTCCTGAAGCACCTTGTAGGCATCGGCCCGCGTCCTGATATAGCAATTGCACGTAAAGCGCGGCTCTTGGCCGCCCATACCGTCGCTAACCATCTGGTCGCAGTACTGCGCGATTTGGTACAGGCTGTAGCGGTCCACCTGAGACGCATTGACCCATTGCCCTGCACCGTACCGAGTGTTAAGCACGAGGTCATAGAAAATCCATGCCGGGTTATCCGTCCAGGCCGAAACAAGCGTGCCGTCCCACGCGCCCGTATAGACGCGAGTAACCGGGTTGTAGTTCGAAGGAACCGAGACCAACAGGCCCTTAAGGTCGTAGCTGCGGGTAGGGACGCTGGAGAACTGCACAGCGTCAACCGACACCGACGCCAGGGCCGAGAACGGATAACGAAGCTTCGCATCTACTACGAGGGCGTACGAGACAACGCTCGTCTTGTCTTGAATGTATACGCTCGTATTGTCCTGCGTAACACGGATGACGCGGAGGTTATAGGCCGACGCCGCGCCACTTAAACTGATGCGGTGTGACCGCTGATACGCACTAGTACACTTGCCGTTGAACGACGTATTTACGACGGTCTGCCATGCACCACTATCCACCTGGAGCTGAATTTGATACGCGACCGTGTAGCCGCTAACGTTCCCGCTATTCGGGTCGGTGCTGCTGAGTGCACTTACGCCGAGCGTGATTACGACGGCGTTCTGTGTCAGATCGGTAACAGACAGGTTCCACGGAACCGCGTGCGTAAGTGCTACCCCGACGTTGTTGATTTGCTGCGCGCTGTCAAAGCCTGGGATATACGTTTGATCTACCGTACCGGGCCGGTAGTCGTATGAGTTCACGGCAAAGTTAAACGACCCATCCGCGTTCTTAAGCGGCACGTCGTTAAGATACGTGGACTGTGCAATGTCGCCGCTAGGCGGCCCGTAGATTGGACCCTCTGACAGGAGGTCCAGCATTTGAGCGTATGAGACGCTAGACAGCGTATCCGGGGCTTGAGTAGGCGACGAGCTGCCGCCGCCCTTGGAGCCTTGCGGCAACATGTTCATACATAATCCTTTATTCAAACGCTCTTGCAATTTAACCGCTTCCGCGCACATACCCCTACCACTCTGCGTTAGTGACGTGTATTCTGTCCGATACACGGCTGGTTTCAGCCGTACCACACATCACACGACGATAGCTTACGAAACCACACATAACATGAAAGTAAAATCACTCCATCTATCAAATTTCCGATCATTTTCAGAACCCACCCATATAGAATTCAATACAATCAACGTTCTAATTGGCGCAAACAATTCCGGCAAATCTTCCATATTGCGCGCACTACATCTAATGCAACAAGGCGGCGGAAACGGTTTCGCTGACGTTCGAATCGGCTCATCCATAGCGAATCTTGAAATTGTATTTGACGATAAAGATTTATACGACCAATGGTTCGACCCCGAGAACTCCACAATTTATAACCTACGAATCTCAATTAACAGTGCTGACCGCCGCGGAGGGTCGATAACCCTCTCCGTACCATCAATTAGCTCAAGATATAGAAATGTGAACCAAATACCCAGCATTGAACCACATCACCTTATTGTCCCTTATCTTGCAAAAAGAAAAGTCGTAAACTACAACGAAGACGTAAGAAATCAACACGCAACACAAATTTCACCTGACTTGACATTCCTAGCCGCCAAGTTAGCCAGAATTTCTAATCCCTCATTTCCTGGCTACAGCCGCTACAGCGACACGTGCAAAGAAATATTGGGATTTACGGTAACGGCGATCCCATCCGATACCGGGCTGCGCCCCGGGATATTTCTTCCCGATAAGACAACATTAGCTATTGACCAAATGGGCGAGGGAGTTCCTCATATTGCAGCCCTTCTCGCCGACCTAGCTCTTTCCACCGGAAAGTTATTTCTCATTGAAGAACCCGAGAACGATCTACACCCATCAGCACTCAAATCATTGCTCGATCTAATTATCGATAGCTCAAAATCAAATCAATTCATTATATCCACGCACTCAAATATAGTACTACGTCACTTAGGCGGAATTCCAGGAAGTAAAATTTACAATATCACCACCGTCCCAGATGCCTTACCGGTTGAAGCACGGATAGAGCCTATCAACCCATCTCCGCAAGCCCGCATACGGGTTCTGCGTGACTTAGGATATACATTCTCCGATTTTGACGTTTGGGATGGCTGGCTAATTCTAGAAGAATCCTCCGCCGAGCGAATTATCAGAGACTATTTAATCCCGTGGTTCGCCCCCAAACTCTCCCGGGTTCGAACGCTTGCAGTCGGCGGAATTAGCGAGGTTGAACCTACGTTCAATGATTTTCAGAGACTTGTCCGCTTTACACACCTAGAGCAAGCGTATACAGACGCGGCCTGGGTCCGCGTTGACGGCGACACCCCCGGGAAGACCATCGTACAGAAGCTACGAAACGGGTACCCGTCGTGGAATCCCGATCGATTTTCCTGCTTTGCCAACGAGCAGTTTGAACATTACTACCCTGCTGAATTTTCGGACAAGATAGCCGCCGCCCTTGCCGTGACCGACAAGCAGAGCCGACGCGACGCCAAGAGGAACTTACTGAACGAGGTTCGTGCTTGGCTGGACGCAGATAGCGAGCGCGGAAGGGCCGCCCTCCTGGCATCGGCCAAGGAAATTATCGACGATCTACAGCAGATCGAAACACAGCTATTAGACGGGGCATGACGCGTGTCGAATCTGTGCGGGACGGCGATTCGCGGCCGTCCCGCCTCGGCCTCAGAGTTGTCCGTACTTGATTTGAGCTGCGTAGCCGCCTTGGCCCCGCATGTTCTGAGACATACGCCTATCTACGAATGCCTGCATATGCGCTTGCATCGCCTTAAGGTCTTCCGGAGACCAACCGCCGCCGCCTTGGACGTGTAGGTGTACATCGCCGCCACCGGAGCCGCCTGAGCTACCGCCGCTTGAACCGACGTACCCACCAGTAGCGAAGTGGGACATTTGCCCACGGTTAATGGATTCCAACAGGCCGCGATACCGGGACGTACTCGCAGCGTTGACAACAAATTCCCCGTTAGAAAGCATCGCGGGAATACTGTCGCTAGTGCTGGTTCCCGCGCCGGTAACGTGACCGCCCTCCGCGAGGTGGAACGCCCCGGCGAAACTTGCCGCGCCACCACCGGATGCACCTAGACCGAGTGCACCCATACCAAGACCGAGCAACGACGAGAACGCCTGATTAGCTGCGATCTTTGCGAAGTCCGCGAGAATGGACGCGGTAAGGTCGGCCATGTTGAGCTTACCCGTTGTAATGAACTTATCCATTGCGCTCTGCACCTGTCCGAACGCCTGGGTAAATCCGCCCGCGAATGCCTCCGCGTTGGTCTTGCCGTTGGCCGTGAGGCTCGTTACGGCGATGCTCATTTGGTCGCTATACGAGTTGCGAATCTGGCTCCGCTGCTGCTCGTATGACACGTAGGCCGCGAGCCGATCCGTGTAGCCCTGAACGACAGATTGCAAGCGGCGTGCTCGTTCTGCGGCGTCCGACTCATCGGGGTACTGATCCGCGATAGCCTGCTTTTGCTGCTCGAACTGTTCGAATTCCTTGAGCCATACGGAATACTTTGCCGCGTCGTCCCGACTCATAAACGGAGTCTTGTTAGACGCGTCCAAGCCTAGGGCAAGTTTGGCCGTGCCGTTGGCCTGATGCGCCTGGAACTTCGCAAATGACTGTTCCCGCTTATCGTATTCCTTGGCAATCGCGGTCGTGGCGTTAGCAATCGCCTTTACATGGTCGTGCTCGATACGGTCCAACTCTTGCTGTGCGGTTTGCGCGGCTGCGATATTCTTCTTTTGCTTCGCAAGCTCGATACGCTTACGCTGTAGTTCCTCCTCTTTTCCATACGCCTCCGTATTGATCTGGACTACCTTGGCGTAGTAGTCCTGGTACGTGAGCGCGCCTGTGTCAAAGTCGGACTTAGCGGCCTGCAACGATTCTTGCCTGGACTGCTCAATTTGCTTGAGCTGCGTCTCGTACTGCGCAATCTGACCGTTTAGCGCGTTCTCGTTGCCTCGGTTTCCACCTTGCCGAATCTTGGCGTAACTGAGCTGCTTCTTAGGGGCAGCCTTGCCGGCCGCCTCGTTGGCCGCTGCAACATCGCTCCATACTTTCGTGTAGAAGCCTACGAACTTGTTGCCGTCGTCCTCAATCGACTTAAAGCCGTTTTTGAAGTCGGATACGACGGCCCTGAATTGGCCCTGGCCCAAGTGAGTGGATGCCTGGGACAACGTGTTGATACCGTCACCAACCTGCTTGAACGCCGTGTACACGCCGTACGCCGCCGTGATGACGCTGCGAAAGACGACTAGGACACCGCTGTAGAAGTCTTCTAGTACAGGCTTCATTGAGGCGTTGTCCGACAGAGCGCCTGTTACCGCCTCGATAGCCGGAACAAGCTGCGCTTTCGCGCCTCGTGACATAGCCTCCCAGCGTGCATGAGCCTGCTCGGTGTGTTCCTTAAGCTCTGCTAGCCGCTTGTTAGTCCCGTCGGAGAGAACGCCGCCGAGCCGGCTAGCCTCATTCTCCAGGTTGCGAATACCGTCCGCGCCTCGGTTTAGCGTCGGAATTAGCTGCTCGCCGGATTGCCCGAATAGCTCCTGTGCAATGGCCGCCTTGGCCGCACCGTCCTGCGACTGGGCGAACGCGTCAGCAACCGCAAGCAACGCATCGTGCGGAGACAACGCCTTAACTTGCTGCATGGAGATACCAAGCGCGGTAAATGCAGCCTCAGCCTGCTTGTTCCCGTGGGCGGCCTTGTTCTGCGCCTGCTCGAATGCCTCCAGGCTCTTAGCGGCCTCATTAGTTTTCAGGCCGGCGGACTCCGTGACGTACGCCCATTGCTGCAAATTTTGCATGCTAATGCCGGTCTGCTGCGAGAGCGTCACGAATTCTTTGCCGTAGTCCTCAAGCTCCTTCTGCGCATGATGTACCACGGAGATTGTGCCGGCAATTACCGCAGTCGCCGCAGTTGCCGCAAGCGCCGTGCCGCTAAAGAGCTTGGTAAGGTCAAAGCCCGTACGCTCGCCCATAACGAGCAATGAGCCGCCAAACGCCTTGTAGTTGCCCTGGGAAAGTTCGTGCATGAGAACGAGCATTTCGCGCTGTACGCCCTTGTTCTTCAACATCGCCGCCGAGAACTCGTGCGTGTGGCTCGTTGCGTCTGCAATGGACTTTGTGTACGTGCTGAACGCTTGGCCGGCTCCGAGCTGCTGAGCACGGAGGGATGCTAGTTCTGCCTGGGTCTTGCCCGCCGTCTGCGCCATGCGGTCGAGTTGCATGGTTGCTTTGGCGATCTGCTGGACCTGCTTAGCAGTGGCCGCGCCGGATTCGTCTAGCGCCTGCTGGAACGTCGCCAGGACTTGCTTTGTGCGGCCGGTCTGCTCCGCGTACTTCGTGATTCGGTCGCGCGCACCATCGATAGCGGCGTTAAATCCAGTAGCGTCCGCTGTAACGCGCGTTGTGACTGTTCTATCTGCCAATTATGTATATATCCTTATTAATATACTCTCGCTTGTTTATCTGATCGACCGTAGCCCGACCGTACGCGGCTTTGTCTAGCTCCATGAACTGACCTACCCCTATGTCACGCATAGCAAGCACGGTCTTAAGCTGGATGAGATCGCCTGCAAATCTGATACCCATTCGGTACCATGGAAAACCTGTCTCATACGTTGGGTATCGTTCGTATGCGTACCATTTAGCACCTAGCCAAACACCGTCGATTTCGAACCGTGTCTTAATAGTGTGCTCGTCACTGGGTAGTGCATCAGTCCCGGCCCGCACAATGTCCCGTATGTCTAGTCCATTGGTAAGAGCCACCGTGTTGTATCCATACCTATGCAAGATCACGGAAACCAGCCCCTTAGCGCGAATGCTCAAGGCTCGGCTTAATCTAGCCGGATTGAAAGGTCTACTTAGGTTCATTGCCGTTGTGATTAGCTGGCCCATATCCTCCCGTGTGCCGCTAGCAAGGTCCGGCCTATCGCATAGAGTTGTAGCCAAAACAGTGGCGTAGTTCTTCGCGCCGTCATCGATATGTACCGTACTGGAGACTGCTACGGATACGCCGTTAGCCGCTGCGGATATTTCTTGCTCGGCCGCCTTGGTCCGCATGTTGAGCCGCACTCCCGCAGCTACGTCTTCGTCTCTTGTGCTCAAATACGCGAGGTTCCATAGGTTCCGTGTTTTTCACGGGGGTATCAGGTGAAATAGGACTACGGTGTTACAAGGGTTTGCAGGGAGATTTACGTGACATGTTCCTAGTTATGGTCACTACCCTACCAACATTAATTACGGATTACTTACGTTTCATATGTCTATCCTCCCGATAGATCGCAAATACGAATCGTTCTCATCTAAATCAATTAGGATATACCTATGGGGCGGGTAGGTTCAATTTATCGAGCCTAAATCGGGTGACACCGACCGGTCCCTGTCGAAATAAGCGTTTGTCCAAATAAAAGGCGGAAAACAACGCTCTACCCGTCGACACTTCGGAAAAGTACAATTCCTCCACCACCCTTGACAAAGGCGGCCCCATGAGTGACGCAAACGCAGCATTGATAGCTCTGGTCGGTGTACTAGCAGGCGGGTATATAAACAATTTCCTTGGTGACGACTACAAACGCTACCGGGAAGGCCAAGCGTTGGCGGGAGCACTTGCCGGCGAACTCAAGTCCCACGGAACAGCAGTACCAGAGATAAGGCGCCAGCTTGAGAGCATGCTCTCGTACCTACAATCGCCGCCCTCTACACTTGACTTCACGGAAAATGAATTCAACCCACCGAATAGTCCAGTCTTTGACGCCGGGGTGTCTAAGCTCGGTCTCCTAGGTCCAGCTCTAGCGGAGGATGTTGCGTACGTCTATGAACAAATCCGTGCTTTTCGCATCACGTTTAGCCGCGTTATAAAGATCGCGAGCAAAGCGAGCCGAGAACAAACCACCTTCACGCTCAATTACTGCCTAACCTGCCTCAATCGGGCGGATGAACGCGGACAGAAACTAGTCGTAGACCTTCAGACATTTGCTAAGGCTGGATACTGGCGGTCGCGCCCATGGCTGGGATTGGACAAGATCCCCGGCTAGGTTGTTGTGCGCGCAGCGCGCGTGAGGACTATGCTTCCAATTCCCGCCGTGGTGACAGCCAGCTACCCTACCCTTGCCCAACCCACACGGGCGGCACGGCGGCCGCTATCCTCGCTCTCTCGGCTGACTATTCGGCATCGCCGCCGGTCTGATACGGCCGGTACTCTCGTAGCGGACAGCCATAGCTATCGCAGTCACGTATCGTTGCCCTACTGTCTCCGGTACACGAGAGGCAGAACGCCTTGATTGCGGTGCGGGGACTGGTCGTCCCCGCGAATGCCCGCGTCTTGATCTCTCTGTACATCGGGAGGGAGTGGGCCAATACCGCAGCTCGCATCTCGTCGGCTCGGTTGCTCATACCGGCTTAGTGGCCTTTCGGGTACGTGGCACGGTCAAACCAAGCTCCTCCGCGACGATCGCCCTAAGCGTCGTAAGGTACGACGCTAGTGCAGCATCGGCGGCGCACTGGTCCTGCTTGGCCCTAAGCCGGATAATCTCGTTCATCTTGAACCCTTCATGCGAGACCTTCCGCAGCGTGTCGCAGACGTTGAACAACTCAGTTTTAATCTTACTCATTGCTTGATACCTCGCTCGTGTTTATCTTGGTATTCCTTCGCTTTCTGAAAATTCATCTTTGCTTCGTGGAGCTTCCACTCGATAGCGGACAGACGCGTTGACTTACGACTTTGGAGTCGCATAGCCTCGGCTAGAGCGTCCTTGCCAGAGCGTAAATGGTGTTGCGAGAGCATGAGGTTAGCGCCGTGGTCGCCTTGGCCGGTAGCTGCCGCGCGGGTGAGCATCCGGTCAAACTCGGTTGCGTTAGTCCACTCGATATACCCCCAGTCCGGCCCGTGCAATCTCTCGAACAGAGCAGCACGGAGAACCTGTACGGGCCGCTGTACCTTCCGCCCCGGCCCGTTGTCGTAGGTCTGCACTCCGGTTTGCTTACAGAGGCGGGCGAGTACGACGCGCTGCGCTCCGTAGTTGCTCTCGTAGTTCAAGCGTGCTCCTTTACAACGTACGATCCGATCATTTCCCCGATAGCTGCGGGCGGCACTCCAAAGTTCTTAGCTACCAGGGAAAGCCGCTCGTACAGCCAATCACCGACAGCACACTCAATTCGAATACATGGATCGAGACCCGAAAGTGAAAATTCCGGTGCCGCGTCGGTAACAAGCTTGAACGCCAGATCCCTAAAACAACGCTGGGTTGACCGGTCGGTGGTTTGTTGAACACTGCGGAGGCGGTCTAAAGCCGCCTCCGAGACGAAAAATACTCGATCTTTTGATCTCTTTTTCTTGACCATACTAATTATGGATTCCTTATTTAGGATATTTCCAAAATCCGGCCCACCGCACGCCACGGCACTAAGCCGGTTACGGCAACATCACTTGCACGGCAGCACCCGAAACCAATTCCCAGTCGACGTATTGCTGTGCGGCAAGTGCGACTTGCCCCGTCTGGAACATACTGGCAGGAACCTTAGCCGTGTCCCCGTTGAACACCGTTCCGTGCTCCATGGCGTCTACTACAGCCTTCCCGATATAGGCCAACACGCGCGATGCGTCTACGATGAAAACCTGTCCCGCTGCAACACCGTACGACGCAATAGCTGGTAGACCGCCGTAGTACCCGCCACGCGCCGTAATTTGAGTCTCCGTCGGGCTGCGAAGAGTCACGGCAGTAAGGGGATTGACGAGCACGTAGGCTTGCGTGATATCGCCAGTGAACGCATTTACGCCAGCAGCAAAACCCGTAGCCTGTGCAGCCGAATGCGCCAATCCCTCCGGAGACACCGCGCCGCGCGCTTGCGATCCAACGAACGCGTTGTCAATCGCGCGACTGAGTGCACGTACCAAGATGCCGGTAACGGTTGCCTCTGTGGTATCGTCGGTCGCCTTCAAAAGCTCTTGCGAAAGCACGGCAACGATGCCAGCTTTTCGCTTATCGACCAGTTGAACTGAAACATCACCCTGTGCAACTGGTAGCGCCGCACCTTCGCCGTAGAACGCACCCACAGTCGGGGACGTCTCAGCATTGACCCGAGTAATAGCCGGGACCCGGATCAACCCCTGCATCTGACCCAGGATCGACCTGCTAAAGACAGCTTGCACAAATTCCGATCGGCTAATTTCACCTGCGGTAAGCGCGCCGGCAGCATCTGCCCCAGCCACCATTGGGTTAGAAAGTGCTTTCATGTACGTGGCTGCTGTGGAGCGATTACCCCATCGATTAGCCGCGTAAAGAGAGGCATTAGCACCGCCTGCTACCGCCTTGGCGACAGCGGCACGGACCAGCGTGTTGTCCTGCATACGGATAGCTTCGTTCATAGTTGTGTCCTTTTCGTTGAGTTGATAGATAGTCGAAAATGCGCCGCCCTGGTCGAGACTCTTAACGGTCGCAATTCTGGTGTCGGGATTGGTGGAGATGGCGACGAGCGACAAAGCGCAAATCTCCCCACCAACCACCCTCACGCCCGATGTTGTCGCGACTCCCTCACGCGAGACGACGACCGGATCGATACAGCGGATTAAGCCAGCCTTGACGCTATGCCACGCCTCATCGGTCGTTTGTTTGAGCGGAGACGTTTCTGTGATCTTCGCGATACTTGCGCGGAACGGGATACCCCGCGCCGTAGCCTTCCCTAACTGCACGGTGCCTACTGGTTTTTCGAGATTACCGTGGAGAACTAGCGGTACGGAGTCGCTGTACGTGAGGCTAGTAGGCTCAATCGAGTTGCCGGAGCGATCCTTTGCAGGCGATACCGCGATGCCCGTGATTTCGCGCCGCTCGTCGTCAACTGACTTGATGATGGTCCGCAAGTGATCGTCTACAAGTTGTTTTTCCAATGTAGTCCTAACTATAGATAAGTGATTTTTCAATTGTCCTTGTCAACCAACCCGTGTCCTGAGCGGGGTTCTGCCAGACGGGATGCTTCGCTAATCGCTGTCTGACGCGAGGTCGTTGATAAGAACCATCCCCGGCCCTCCTCCCAGCATCGGGGCGTTATGATCCTCTGCGAATCTAAATACCAGAACCCGACCATCCCCCAGCGGGACGCGGTACTCGTGTGTGGGTGAATGCCGGCGCTTACCGGTCTGGCCGAAGAAGCGGGATAGCAGTTCTCTCATGCTTGCCCCTGCGCTCGATGCTGCGCGATATACAGACGGATTGCATCCTTGAACACCGCCGCAACACTCGCATCCTTGTTAGCCGCTAGCTCCCGCAGCGCGCGGTGCGTCTCCGGTTTAACGCGCGTGCTTATGACGCGCTCTGTCGCGTACGGCTCGGCCGGTACTTCGTGCTTGTTCATGAACCTCCTTGTTGTAGACAAACCGGCAAATAAAAAGGGCCGACACGCGTGCGTGGATCGGCCCATAACGCAAAAAGGCCGCACCCTTTCGGGAGCAGCCTTGTTATCCGAATGAATTTACGTGCTATCGGGCCAGCACGGCTTACTGAGGTTGCTTGCGTTTTATCTGACCGATGGTACTAGACCGTCAAAGCCGAGGGCCGCTGTTTCAGACCCCGCGCAACCTGCCGTATTCTTCCCTTCCGCTATCCCGGCCTAAGGCAATCTGTTCCTTAGGGAGGTTCTGACGGGCAAGGGGCACCCGGACGGTTACGCCGTCACTCGTGTTGCACACAACGGAGCGGACTCTACATGAATCTCACCAAGACTGTCAATACCCACACTTAGCTAATGGGTATCGACAGTAGCCCGCGATTCCTCTCGGTCTTTATGTCGTAATCCTGAATAATTTTAGACAAGAATGAATGGCGAAGCCTTGATAGCAGGATCGATTGGGAGAACTTTGGCAAGCTCGCCAAGGGCCTCCGCCATATCGCTGGCGCAGTACCGAACATGAGCCGTGATGACGCCGCCGCGCTTTGTCTGCCGCAAGATGCGGAAACCGTAATCACGCAGGGCGAGAATCACGAGCTTGCATGCAGCGTCCGTATGGTCCTTCAACGTGATATGCAGAGCATGCGCATGCGGTACCCGTGCGGCTGATTCAAGGTTTTTCATTGGCTGACCTACTCCGAGACGTGATCGAAATGCGGCGGAGGCGTCGGAGGCCCGCCCGCTTTTGCCACCGTAAGGTCGATATTATTTGATATTTGTATCTCAGTAAATAACGCTATTTCTATCGCTTCGCTGTCAACGATAGTACCCAAGGCTCGTGCACCATGCGATACAATGGCCCGAATTTATGAGACTTGGATATACAAAATGGCTACGAGAGGCCGCCCCAAGGGCGAAGAAACGCGAATGCTTCACGTACGTGTCCCACTCCGCCTCCTGGATCAGCTCGATACATTGCAGTTCATCACGAAACGGACTGCCTCCGACGTGCTGCGGGAGTGCCTCGAAACGTACTTGAAGCAGCACGTAAATCTGCTCGAAGAAGCTGCGCGGACGCGCGACGAGCTACAGCGAGCGTACTCGCAAACGGACGAAGACCAAGGGTCCCGGTAACTCCGATGGGTACAACAAAAAGCCCGCCGAGTACAACTTAGCGGGCCTCTTGGGTACAATTGGGTACATCAGATTGGGTACATTCGACGGCACTTACTCCTGCCCCTGACTCGTCAGGAACTCCTCATAATTCCCGCCGAAGTCGAACAGCGTCCCGTCCGTCTTCACTTCGATGATCCGGTTCGCCAGCCCGCTCACGAACTCGCGGTCGTGCGACACGAAAATCAGCGTGCCTTCGAACTGCTCGAGCGCGATCTGCAGCGACTCGATCGACTCCATGTCCATGTGGTTGGTCGGCTCGTCCATCAGCAGCACGTTGTGGCGGCCGAGCATCAGCTTGCCCCAGATCATGCGGCCCTTCTCGCCGCCCGACAGCACCTTCACCGACTTCTTGATGTCGTCCGACGAGAACAGCAGGCGGCCCAGCGTGCCGCGCACCATCGTTTCGTCGTCGCCGTCCTTGCGGTACTGGTCGATCCAGTCCATCAGCGTGATGTCGTTCGGGAATTCCTCGTACGTGTCCTGCGGCATGTAGCCAACGTTCGCGTTCTCGGACCACTTCACCGTGCCGTGATCGAGCGGCAGCGCGCCGAGCAGCGAGCGCAGCAGCGTCGTCTTGCCCGCGCCGTTCTCGCCGATGATCGCGATGCGCTCGCCCGGCTGAACCGACAGGTTGAAGTTCTGGAAGATCGTGCGCTCGTACTTCTTGGTGATCTCTTCGGCGACCACCGCGACGTTGTGCAGCTTCTTCTCGAACTCGAAGCGGATGAACGGGTTCTGGCGCGACGACGGCTTGAATTCCTCGATCTTGATCTTGTCGATCTGCTTCGCGCGGCTGGTGGCCTGGCGCGCCTTCGACTTGTTCGCCGAGAAGCGGCGCACGAAGTCCTGCAGCTCGGCCACGCGTTCCTTCGCACGCGTATTCGCCGCGGCCTGGCGCTCGCGCGCCTGCGCCGATGCGAGCATGTAGTCGTCGTAGTTGCCCGGCCAGACCTTCAGCGTGCCGAAGTCCATGTCGGCCATGTGCGTGCACACCGAGTTCAGGAAGTGACGATCGTGCGAGATGATGATCATCGTCGAGTTGTACTCGTTGAGCGTCTGCTCGAGCCAACGGATCGAGTTGATGTCGAGGTTGTTGGTCGGTTCGTCGAGCAGCAGCACGTCCGGCTTCGAGAACAGCGCCTGCGCGAGCAGCACGCGCAGCTTCCAACCCGGCGCGACGTCGGCCATCGTGCCGTTGTGGAATTTCTCCTCGATGCCGATGCCGAGCAGTAGCGCGCCCGCGCGCGCCTCGGCGTCGTAGCCGCCGTATTCGGCGAACTTGCCTTCGAGTTCGGCCGCGTGCATGTAGTCGTCGTCGGTGGCGTCCGGGTTCGCGTAGATCGCGTCACGCTCGGTCATCGCGGCCCACATCTCGGTGTGACCCATCATCACGACGTCGAGCACGCGCACGTCTTCGTACGCGAACTGGTCCTGGCGCAGCTTGCCCAGGCGGACGTTCGGCTCCAGCGCGACGTTGCCGGCGCTCGGCTCGAGGTCGCCGCCGAGGATCTTCATGAAGGTCGACTTGCCACAGCCGTTCGCGCCGATCAGACCGTAGCGGTTGCCCTCGCCGAATTTGACCGAGATATTCTCGAACAAGGGCTTCGGCCCGAATTGCATCGTGATGTTGGCAGTAGAAAGCACGGCAGGTCCCGTAAGAGAGAAATCGACGGAAAACCGTGTATTTTAGCAGGTGTCGGAGAAACTGCCGACCGCACCGCCCCGGCGGCGTATTCCCGGCCCTCAGCCGCGGCGCCCGCCGGCCCGTCAACACGACGGCACGCGCCCCACCGCCGTCCTACCGGAATCCCGCATGCTCGCCAGTCAGCTTCGTGAACAACTCGTCGGCGCGTGGCGTCTCGTGTCCTACGAAATCCGCCCGCGCGACGGCGGGACCGTCACCTATCCGCTCGGCCGCGACGCGCGGGGCTGGATCCTCTATACGCCCGACGGCTACATGTCCGCGCAGTTGATGGCGGCCGGCCGCCCGCCGTACGCCGACGGCGACCTGCAGGGCGGCAGCGTCGAGGAGCGTGCGGCCGCGGCCCGCGGCTACATCGCGTATTCGGGCCCCTTCAACGTCGACGACGACGGCACGTTGACCCATGAAATGGACGTCAGCCTGTATCCGAACTGGATCGGCAACGTCCAGCAGCGTGTCGTCAGCCTGGACGGCGACCGGCTGCAGCTCGGCACCGCCGGACCGGTGCGGATCGCCGGCCGGGAGGTCGAACCGGTGATCGTCTGGGCGCGCGCTCGCCGCTGAGCGCCTCGGCGGCGCCGCACGGCCAGCGCTCAGCCGGTCGCGGCAACGACGCCGAGCCGCCGCACCGCGGCGCAAGCCGCTCCGACGGCTGCACGCATCACTTGCCGGCCTTCTTGGCCGCTTTCTGCGCCGCCTGCGCCTTCATCTGCCCGAACAGTTCCGAGCACGGCACGTCGCGGTTGTTGCTCGGCGCGATCAGCGGAAGCAGCGCCGCGAACGGGTTGATCAGCCCGAGCCCGACCATCGCGCCGGCGCGCAGCGCGAGCGCGCCCGCATCGACGCCGACCTTCGGGTTCTTGAACGTGCCCTTCGCATACAACGGCGAGCGCAGCGAGAAGATCCGGAAGCCCTTCGTGTGCGGATGGATCTTCAGGTCGAGCGATTCGTCGCGCAGGTTGATCGGGCCGTCGACGTTGATGAGCGCATCGTCGGTATCGAGCGCGAAGACCTTCGGGTCGAGCATGCCGTCGGTCGCGACGAAATCGATCGCCGCGCAATTGATGTTGACGTCGCGGTTGCCGAACAGCTTCTCGTAGACGACGTTCGCGACGTTCAACCCCGCGGCCTCCATCAGCAGGCGGCTGATGCGGCCGTTGGTGATGAGCGCCTTCACTTCGCCGGTCGACGTCGCCGCGAGCGCGGCCGGCGAATTGCCCGTTGCCGACAGCGACGCGTCGCCGTTGATTTCGCCGAACGCCGACTGCATCACCTTCTGCGTCGGGAACAGCTGCTTGAGCTTCAGATGCCGCGCGGCCAGCGTGAAGCGGCCCTTGAGCGGCGTGCGGCTGCCGTCGAGATGCGCATTCGTCGCGAGCGTGCCGCCCGCGACGCCGAACTGCAGCGGCTCCAGCGTCAGCACGCCGTCCTGCATCAGAATGTGCGTGTACAGGTTCGTGATCGGCAGGTCCGCGCTCTTGATCAGCTTGCGGCCGGTGAACTTCACGTCCGCATCGATCGCGCTCCACCGTTCGGTGCGGAACGCCGCGACCGGCAGCACGCGGTCGGGCGGCTGGCGCGTCGTGTCGCCGCGCTTCTTCTTGCTCGCGGCCGAGTCGGCGCCGATCACCGGCGCGAGATCGGAAAACTGCAGCAGGTTCGACACGAGTTCGCCCGACAGCTTCGGCCGCGGCTCGCGCTGCGCCCAGGTGAGCGTGCCGCCGAGATCGCTGCCGCCGACGCGACCGTTGAAGTTCTCGTAGCGGAAGGTGCTCGCATTCGGCTTGAAGTTGCCGATCAAGCGCCCTTCGGTCGCGTAAGGCGGCGTATCGGGCAGCGTGATGCCGGTGAGCTGGTAAAGGTGCGACATCGACGTGCCCTGCAGCCACAGCCGCAGGTCGAGCGCCGCGAGATGCCTCGGATCGGTCAGCGTGCCGACGATCGCGAGCCGCGTATCGCCGGCCTTCACGTCGGCCTGCAGCGGGAACGGCTGCGACGTATCCTGGATCGCGAGCACGCCGCCGACCTTGCCGGTGCCGCTGATCGGCACGTTCTTGTAGCGGCCGTCGACCTTCAGCCCGAACGCATAGGTGGGGCCCGCCGGCTTCGCGGGCGCCGCGGCGCCGCTCGCGCCGGACGCGGCAGCAGCAGCCGGCGCGGAAGGCGCGGAAGGCGCGGACGAAGCGGATGAACCGGACGAACCTGAAGCAGCCGAAGCAACGCCGCTCGCTGCCGACGCACCCGAGGCCGCGGCCGCACTCGCCCCCGACGCGCCCGACGCGGCTTGCGCATCGGCCTTCGCGCCCAGTTGCGCGGCGCCATGCTTGCCGACGCGCTGCGCCGACGCCGCACGCGAGGTCTGCTCCTGCTCCTTCAGCACGTCGCCGAGCGGAATCGGCTGCCCGAGCGTATCGATCGCGACGGTCAGGTCGGCCTTCGTGATCGCATCGCGATACGTGACGGTGCCCTTCGCGAAACCGAAGCTGTCGAGCCGCACCTTCCACCGCGAAGGCTGCGACGATTGCTTGAACTGGAAGGTCCACGTATTGCTGCCGTCCGCGCGCCGTTCGAGATCGACGGCAGGATTCACGACGTCGATCGACGGGATGACGATTTCATGCGCCAGCAGCGGCAGGAGCGCGAGATCGAAGTGCGCGGCATCGAGCGTGACGAACTTGGGCGCCTGCGCCCAGTCGGGATTGCCGATCTCGAGTTGCGTGGCGGAGAAGCTCGGCCAGGGCACCCATGCGCGCCAGCCGGTCTCGCCATCGGGACGACGCCAGCCGACCTTGAGATCCCCGTTGATCGCGAACGGGCGGCCGAGCGCGGTACTCACCTGTTCGTTGACCCACGGCTTCGCGCGGTTCCAGTCGAACGTGAAGATAAAGATGCCGGCCGCCGCGATGAGCACCGCGACGATACCGACGATCCATGCAGCCGATTTGCCGATGGCTCGGGTTAGCGTCATGGCGGTTCCGTTGTTGTTCTGAAGCGTTGCCGCGCCATGCCGGGCCGCTTGCGTGGACGAACGGCGCACGACAACTGCGGCTTTTCAATCGGTATTATGGCGCACGACATGGTGGCCTTTCGGCGCCATTAACGCTTTTTTTCATTTTTGACATGACCTCCCCCACCGGCCTCATCGACGCGCAGCACATCACGCGGCGCGACGCCAGCAGCGGCAAGACGCTGCTCGCCCCGACCGATTTCAGCCTTGCGGCGGGATCGCGAATTGCTATCACGGGACCGTCCGGGTCGGGCAAGAGCGTGCTGCTGCGCGCGCTCGCGCTGCTCGATCCGCTCGACGGCGGTCACATCCTGTGGCGCGGCCGCCGGATCAGGCGCAGCGCGATTCCGCGCTATCGGCGCAGCGTCGCGTATGTCCGCCAGCGCCCCGCGCAGATGGACGGCACCGTCGAAGCGCAATTGCGCTACCCGTATTCGCTCGCGATCTATCGCGACGTCGCGTTCGACCGCGCCCGCGCCGAAGCGCTCGCCGCGCAGGCGGGCCGCGGCGCCGACTTTCTCGACAAGCGCGCGAGCGACCTGTCCGTCGGCGAAGCGCAGATCACCGCGCTGCTGCTCGTGCTGCAGCTCGATCCCGACGTGCTGCTGCTCGACGAGCCGACCTCCGCCCTCGATCCCGAATCGGCGCGCGCGATCGAAGCGCTCGTCGGTGCGTGGTTCGACGCGGCGCCCGATGCGCGCGCCTACATGTGGATCTCGCACGATCCGGCCCAGGCCGCGCGGATCGCCACGATGCGGCTCGTGATGCAGGCCGGCGTCCTGCACGCGGCCCACCCGACGGGGGCTGCGCAATGAGCCCGGCACTGCAGGACCTGAGCCTCGTCGACGTCGGCATCGCCGCCGCGCTCGTCGCCGTCAACGGTGCGATCTCCGCGGCGCTGTCGCTCGGCCTCGGCCGCAAGCTCGCGCTCGCGGCGGTGCGCACCGTCGTGCAGTTGCTCGCGATCGGCTACGTGCTCGGCTGGGTGTTCGGCCATCCGCACTGGTACGTCGTGCTGCCGCTCACCGCGCTGATGACGCTGATCGCCGGTTTCGCCGGCGCGGGGCGCGGCAAGCGCACGTATCGCGGCCAGCGCGTCGACAGCATCGCGTCGATCTGGTTCAGCAGCTGGTTCGTCGCGGCGGTCGGCCTGTTCGTCGTGATCCGCATCCATCCGTGGTTCGCGCCGCAATATGCGATCCCGATCCTCGGGATGATTCTCGGCAATACGCTGACCGGCGTATCGCTCGGCGTCGAGCGGATGATGGAAGAGCTCACCGCGCGCCGCGATCGCGTCGAAACCGCGCTCGCGCTCGGCGCGACGCGCTGGGAGGCCGCGCAGGACGCCGCGCGCCAGGCCGTGCGCGCCGGCATGCTGCCGACGCTGAACCAGATGGCGGTGGTCGGCGTCGTGAGCCTGCCGGGGATGATGACGGGCCAGGTGCTGGCCGGCCAGTCGCCGCTGCAGGCCGTGCGTTACCAGATCGTGATCATGTTCCTGATCGCCGCGGCGTCCGCGCTCGGCACCGTGGGCGCGGTGCTGATGACCTATCGCCGGCTGTTCTCGGCCGATCACCGCTTTCTCGCGTCGCGGCTCGAAGAGCGCACGCGGTGACGCGCGGCGGCGCGCTGCGCGGTCAGCACGCGCCTGCGACGTTTAATCGGAACGTGATGATCGGGAGGACGGAATGCGGGCGCGCATGACGTGACATCCGCATGACATCGTGCAGCGCCGTTGCACGGCCGTGGCACCGTGCCGCGAAACAGGCAGCGGCACGCGTTGCAACGGCGGCACGACAGGCGCTGCTCGCGTGCCGCCCTGCTCGTTCCGCCCATCGAACCGGTTGCGCGCGCACCAAACGAAACGCCGGCCCGCGCGTGCCGCTCAATGCTTGATCGACACCGTCACCCGGGTGCCGTCGCTCATCGACACGGATTTCGACCCGCCGTTGGTCGGAATCGATACCCACTTCACCTGGCTTACCGACACGACGTCCGGACACTGCAGCGACTTGCCCCCGGCCGTCACGCCGCGCGTGCCCTTCGGCGCGGCCGCCTGGAAGCTCAACTGCACGTTGGCGACACCCTTGGCGTCGACCGACGGTGCGAGCCGCACCTGGGTCTGCCGCACCATCGCGCCGTTCGCGTCGCGCGGCAGGTTGTCGGCGTTCGGGCAGCCGTCCGGCATCGCGACCGCGCCGCTCGGCGGCACCGACTTCCAGTTGAAATCGTCCGTCTCGCCCGAGCGGATCTTGCGGGTCTCCTGCGTATTGCCGAAGGTCTTCGAGTCGACCTTGACGGTGTATTCGAGCTGTCCCGTCCCGCCGCCCTTCAGGCTGCCCTTGACCGGCGGCGCCGCGAATACGCTCGCGCTGACGCACGCCGCCGCGAACACGACCGACCACGATGCGGCGACTGACAAGCTGCGTTGGCTCATGCTGACCTCCTTGTAATGCGGCGGCACGCGCGTGCCGCGCGGTTTTCGATGCATGATGCGCTGCCAGTCTACCGCCAAGCGCGGTGCAATGCGCCGCAAACGCATCGGGTGTTACCCCGCTTGCGTTCGCGGCGCCGCAACCTTACGCGCTCCGCGCTCAGAAACCGCTGAGCACCAGCTTGCCGATCGCGCGCCCGCCCTCGAGCATCTGATGCGCGCGCCGCACGTTCGCTGCGTTGATCGTGCCGAGCTGTTCGCCGAGCGTCGTGCGCAGCGTGCCGGCGTCGACGAGCCGCGCCACTTCGCCGAGGATCTTGTGCTGCTCGATCATGTCCGGCGTCTCGAACATCGCACGCGTGAACATGAATTCCCAGTGAAACGCCGCGCTCTTCGCCTTCAGCAGTTCGACCGGCACCGGCTTCGCGTTCTCGACGATCGTGCAAATGCCGCCCTGCGGCCGGATGACTTCCGCTGCGGCCGGGAAATGATGGTCGGTATCGTTGAAGATCAGCACGTAGTCGACGCTCGGATGGCCGGCCTCGCGCAACTGCGCAGGCAGGTCGCCGAAATGGTCGACCACCGCATCCGCGCCGAGCGCGCGCACCCATTCGGCCGACGCCGGCCGCGACGCGGTCGCGATCACGTGCAGCTTGCCGAGCGTCTTCGCGAGCTGGATCGCGATCGAGCCCACGCCGCCCGCGCCGCCGATGATCAGCACCGACTTGCCGGCGTCGGCACCCTGCGGCGACACGCGCAACCGGTCGAACAGCGCTTCCCACGCGGTCAGCGCGGTGAGCGGCAGCGCGGCGGCGGCCGCGAAGTCGAGCGTGCGCGGCTTCAACGCGGCGATCCGCTCGTCGACCGTATGGAATTCGCTGTTCGCGCCGGGCCGCGTGATGCTGCCCGCGTAGAACACTTCGTCGCCGGGCCGGAACAGCGTGACGTCGGCGCCGACCGCGACGACCGTGCCGGCCGCATCCCAGCCGAGCACGCGCGGCGTCTCCTCGACCTGCGGCTTCGGCGCACGCACCTTGGTGTCGACCGGGTTCACGGAAATCGCCTCGACCTTCACGAGCAGATCGCGCGAGCCCGGCACGGGCTGCGGCAGTTCGACGTCGAGCAACGCTTGCGGGTCGTCGATCGGCAGATAACGGGTCAATCCAACGGCTTTCATCTCGATACTCCTTTCAGGGGAATCCGGCAGGCTGCGGCGCAACCTCCATGCGTGCCATCGTAGGCAACCCGATCCTTCGAGAAAACCGCTATATTTCCTGAAACATTTTCAGGAATTTCAGAATAATGACGTCCGATCCTGGGTCCGATCCGATTCCCGCGCCCGACAAGCCGCTCGACCTGCTCGACGTCGCGCTGTTCGTGCGCGCGGCGCTGCTCGCGAACGTCACCGCGGCCGGGCGCGAATTCGGCGTGTCGGCCGCGGTCGCGAGCGCGCGCATCGCCCAGCTCGAACGGCAGCTCGGCGCGCGGCTGCTGCACCGCACCACGCGCCGCATCAGCCTCACGCAGGACGGCGAAGTCTTCATGGCGCGGGCCGACGCGCTGCTGGCGGCCGCCGACGCCGCGCGCGCGTCGGTCGGCCGCGGCCGCAGCGAGCCGTACGGGCGGCTGAAGGTGTCGATGTCCTCGTCGTTCGGCCGCCAGCACGTCGCGCCGGTGATTCCGGCGTTCCTGCGCCGCTACCCGTCCGTGTCGCTCGATCTGCGGCTGTCCGACGAGATCGTCGATCTGGTCGATGACGGCTACGACGTCGCGATCCGGCTCGGCGCGCTGAAGGATTCGACGCTCGTCGCCCGCAAGCTCGCCACCAACCGCCGCGTGCTGTGCTGCTCGCCCGCCTATCTCGCCGAACGCGGCACGCCGCGCCATCCGGCCGACTTGACGCAGCACGAATGCGTGATCCTCGGCGACCAGCGCGACTGGTCGTTCGCAACGCCGCAGGGCCCGCTCACGGTGCGGGTCGGCGGCCGGCTCGTCGCGAGCAACGGCGAGGCGATCCGCGAAGCGCTCGTCGACGGCTTCGGGATCGCGATCAAGTCGACCTGGGACGTCGGCCCGCTGCTCGCGAGCGGCGCGCTCGTCAGCGTGCTCGACGACTACCCGTTCGCGGACGACGTCGCGATCTGGGCCGTCTATCCCAGCCGCGCGCACGTGCCGCTGAAAACGCTCGCTTTCATTGCGTTCCTGGCCGAGCATTTCGGCGATCCGCCGTACTGGGATCGTGCAAACGGCTGACCACTACCGCCCCGCGCCCGGTTTCGCGCCTGCGCCGGCCGCCCTGCGCGGCCAACCGGCTACAATGGCGCGTTCGCGACGCAACGGCCCGCAGCCGCACGGGGCCCGCGTTCGCAGGCGGCCGCCCGCGGGCCGCGCACGTCATTCATTCGCCTCCCAACCACTCGTCATGACCCACAATCTCGTCATCCAGAGTCTTGCGCCGCTGTCGGACGCCCATCACAAACCGCTGCTCGCGCTGTCGCGCGGCACCCGCGTCGTGCAGACCGACGATCACGCGCTGCGCATCGAAAACGCGAGCCCGGCGCAGCGCCTCGACATCGACGCATACTGCGGCACGCATGCGCTCGATTTCGGCTTCGTCGAGGCCGGCCTCACGCTCGGCGATTTCGGGCTCGCGGTGATGGACATGGATTCGACGCTGATCACGATCGAGTGCATCGACGAGATCGCCGATTTCTGCGGATTGAAAACGCAGGTCGCGGAGATCACCGAAGCGTCGATGCGCGGCGAGATCCGCGATTTCAACGAAAGCCTGACGCGCCGCGTCGCGCTGCTGGCCGGGCTCGACGCGCACGCGCTCGAGCGCGTGTACGAAGAACGGCTGCAACTGTCGCCGGGCGCCGAGACGATGCTGGCCGGCGTGAAAGCCGCCGGCATGAAGACGCTGCTCGTGTCGGGCGGCTTCACGTTCTTCACCGAGCGGCTGAAAGCCCGCCTCGGCCTCGACTACGCGCATGCGAACACGCTCGAGATCGTCGACGGCAAGCTCACCGGCAAGGTGCTCGGCGAAATCGTCAACGCCGACGTGAAGGCGCGCCTGCTGCGCGAGACGTGCGCGTCGCTCGGCCTCGAGCCGCGCCGCGCGATCGCGATGGGCGACGGCTCGAACGACCTGAAGATGATGGCCGACGCCGGGCTGTCGGTCGCGTTCCACGCGAAGCCCGTCGTGCGCGATGCGGCCACCGTCGCGTTCGACCATGTCGGCCTCGACGGGCTGCTGCGACTGTTCTGATCCCGCGGCACCCTCAATGAAAAACGCCGGCGCGATATCACATCGCGCCGGCGTTTCGTTTTCGTGCCGGACGGTGCCGGCCTGCGATCAGCCGAGTGCGGCCTGCATCGCGCGCTCGATGTCCGCGCGCAGGTCGGTTTCGTCTTCCAGACCGACGTAAAAACGCACCAGCGTGCCGCGATGCGGCCAGTCCGGACGCATCGACGCGACGTCGTACGGCATCGCGAGGCTGCACGCGCCGCCCCAGCTCCAGCCGATCGCGAACAGTTCGAGCGACTCGACGAAACGGTCGACCTGCTCCGCGCTGTAGCGTTCGTCGAACACCACCGAGAACAGCCCGCCCGCCCCCTTGAAATCGCGCATGAACGACGCGTGCCCCGGGCAGTCCGCAATCTGCGGATGCAGCACCGCGGCGATCTCCGGCCGCGCCTTCAGCCATTGCGCGAGCGCGAGCGCGCTCTTGCTGTGCGCATCGAAGCGCACCTGCATGCTCGGCAGGCTGCGCAGCACGAGCGAGCAATCGTCGACCGACACGCCGATCCCGCAGCGCATCCGCGCGAGCTTCAGCTTCGCGTGCAGTTCCGCGTTCGCGGTGATCGTCGCACCCATCAGCACGTCGCTGCCGCCCGACTGATACTTGGTCAGCGCCTGCACCGAAATGTCGACGCCATGTTCGAACGGCTTGAACGCGAGCCCCGCCGAAAAGGTATTGTCGATCGCGGTGACGATGCCGCGCGCCTTCGCGGCCGCCGTGATCGCCTGCACGTCGGGCACTTCCATCGTCACCGAGCCGGGCGCCTCGAGCCAGATCAGCCGCGTGTTCGGCTGGATCAGCTCGGCGATGCCGGCGCCGATCAATGGATCGTAAAAACGCACGGTAATGCCGAAATCGTTCGCCAGCCAGTTGCCGAAATCGGCGTTCGGACCGTATACGTTATGCGGAACCAGCACGTCGTCGCCCGCTTTCACGATCCCGAAGTAGACGTTCATGATCGCCGCGAGACCCGACGGCTGCAGCAGCGCGTGCGCGCCGCCCTCGATCTCGGCGAGCCGCTGCGTGAGCGCGAGCGACGTCGGCGTCGCATGCAGCCCGTAGCGCCACTGGTTGTCGTCGTGCCAGACCAGCGCGCGCATCGTCGCGAGATCGGGAAACACGACCGTCGACGCGCGCGCGACCGGCGGCACGAACGAGCGGAAGCCTTCCGGAATGACGTCGTCGGGTTGAACGATGCGGGTTTGCAGCGCGCGCTTGGAAGTGGATGCAGTCATGACTTGGAGGCCGGGCACGAGGCCGTTCGGTTGCGGAATATGTCGTTAGAGTAGCCAAAATCGGCGCGGTTGGCCCGGTACAATGCGCGCCGCCGACACCGAGCCAGCACGCGCTCAGTCGTCGGGATGCAGGTTGACGACGCCGCCCACCGTCTCGATTTCGCGCACGCGGCCGTCGCGCACCTGCAGCGCCGCGCGCTTGCCCGGCGCCAGATGCAGCACGACCGGCTGCGGGTCCGATTCGTCCGAGTTCATCCGGTCGGCCTTCAGGTCGCCCGTCGCGTCGAAGCGGCCGATCCACACGCCGGTGATGTTCGTGCCGTCGTTCGACTCCTCGATTTCCAGCGTATCGCCATCGCGGTCGCCCGCGAGCAGCACCACCTCGCCCGTATCGGCGAACTGGTATTCGCCGTGCACGCCTTCCTCGTCCGTCTTCGGGCCGAGATGCACGACGATCGGCCGGTCGCCAAGCGTGCCTTCGTAGCGCGGCAGGCGGGCGAACTCGGGATTCGGCTTCAGCGGCCGCGCCGGCGCCGGTTCATCCTGCTGCACACCCGGCACGACCGCCTGCGCGGCGCCCAACCCCGGCATCGCGATGCCCGCCACCAGCGCACCGGCGACGACGAGCGCCCGTTGCCATTCCGAATATCGACCCACCTTGTGTTGCTCCTTGCTTCAGATTCGCCCGGCAATCGCGGACCGTGCCGGGTCGAGACCCGGTTCCTGCTGACCGCGCAAGCCTGCGCGGCGAATGCGTCGGCGGCCGCGTGTCCCGTGTCGCGTCAGCCTTGCATCAGGCGTTCAACCGCCTCGCGGTGCGGAATCGGCGCGACCGCGCCGTAACCGGTCGTCGACAGCGCCGCCGCCGCGTTCGCATAACGCGCGGCCGCGAACGGATCGTCGCCCGCGACGATCCGCGCGACGAACGCGCCGCCGAAGCAGTCGCCCGCGCCGGTCGCGTCGACGGCCTCGACCGCGAAGCCCGGCACGACGCGCCGCTCGTTCGGCGTCGCGACATATGCGCCTTCCTTGCCGAGTTTCAACGCGACGACCTGCGGCCCGTGTTCGAGCATCGCGTCGACGATCGCGTCGCGATCGTTCGCGCCCGTGAGCGCCGTGACGTCGTCCCAGCTCGGCAGGCAGATGTCGGTCTGGCGCAGCGCCTCGCGCATCACCGCGCGGGCACGCGCCAGCGGCCACAGCTTCAGGCGCAGGTTCGTGTCGAAGCTGACCTTCGCGCCGTGGCGACGCGCATGGTCGATCGCCGCGAATGCCGCGTCGCACGCGGCCGTGCTGATCGCAAGACTGATGCCCGACAGGTGCACGGCTTTGGCGGCCGCCAGCGCGTCGAGCGGTAAATCGCCCGTCGCATAGCGGCTCGCGGCCGACCCCGCGCGCAGATAGTCGAACTGGTGGCCGTCGGCGCCATGCGTGACGAAATACACGCCGGTCGGCGCCGAGCGGTCGATCCGCACGTACGTCGTGTCGACGCGCTCCGATGCCCACATGTCGGCGAGCATACGGCCGAACGGATCGTCGCCGATCGCCGACACGAAGCCCGTCGACGCGCCCTGGCGCGCCGCCGCGATGCAGAAGTTCGACGTGTCGCCGCCGAAGCCCTGCAGGAATTCAGGATGCCCCGGCTGCGACTGGTTGAATTCGATCATCGCCTCGCCGAGCGCGAGGATCTCCGGGAATGCAGCGGCCATCGCTTACACCTCGCCCCACAGATCGTGGCCGTCGGCGCCCGTGATCTTCACGGAGACGAAATCGCCGACCTTGTAGCGCTTCGATGCCTTCGCCGCCGGCTCGACGTAGACGACGCCGTCGATCTCCGGCGCATCGGCGGCCGTACGGCCGATGCCGCCTTCCGCGCTGACTTCGTCGATCAGCACCTTGAGCGTCTTGCCGACCTTGCGCTGCATGCGGTTCGCCGACACTTCCTCGGCCACTTCCATGAAGCGCGCGCGACGCTCCTCGCGAACCTCGTCCGGCAGCGCGCCGTCCAGGTCGTTCGCGGTCGCGCCTTCGACCGGCGAATACGCGAAACAGCCGACGCGATCGAGTTCCGCTTCGCGGATGAAGTCGAGCAGCGTTTCGAACTGTTCTTCCGTCTCGCCGGGGAAGCCCGCGATGAACGTGCTGCGGATCGTCAGGTCCGGGCAGATCTCGCGCCACTTCTGCACACGCTCGAGCACCTTCTCGGCGTTCGCCGGACGCTTCATGCGCTTCAGCACTTCCGGGTGCGCATGCTGGAACGGCACGTCGAGATACGGCAGCACGTGGCCCTTGAACGGACCTTCGGCCATCAGCGGAATCACTTCGTCGACGCTCGGATACGGATACACGTAGTGCAGGCGCACCCACGCACCGTACTGCGCGGCGAGTTCGCCGAGCGCGGCGACCAGGTCGGTCATGCGCGTCTTGATCGGCTTGCCGTTCCAGAAGCCGGTGCGGTACTTCACGTCGACGCCGTATGCGCTCGTGTCCTGCGAGATCACGAGCAGTTCCTTCACGCCCGACTTGAACAGGTTCTCGGCTTCCAGCATCACTTCGGCGACCGGACGCGACACCAGATCGCCGCGCATCGACGGGATGATGCAGAACGTGCAGCGGTGATTGCAGCCTTCGGAGATCTTCAGGTATGCGTAGTGACGCGGCGTGAGCTTGATGCCGGCTGCGGGCACGAGGTCGACGAACGGGTCGTGCGGCTTCGGCAGGTGCGAATGCACGGCCTGCATCACTTCGCCCACCGCGTGCGGGCCGGTGACCGCGAGCACCTTCGGGTGGACTTCCTCGATCAGGTTCGAGCCGCTCGCGCTCGACTTCGCGCCGAGACAGCCGGTGACGATGACCTTGCCGTTCTCGGTCAGCGCTTCGCCGATCGCGTCGAGGCTTTCCTGCACGGCTTCGTCGATGAAGCCGCAGGTGTTCACGACGACGAGGTCGGCGCCGTCGTAGCTGCCGGAGATTTCATAACCTTCGGCGCGCAGTTGCGTGATGATCTGTTCGGAATCGACGAGCGCTTTCGGGCAGCCGAGGGATACGAACCCTACTTTGGGGGATTGGGACATCTGGAATGTGGGGGCGTGGCAGCAAAAGCGTGAGTTTACAGCGATTTAGGGGCGGCGAGCCAAAATGAGCGCGGGGAAGGGCCAGCGCGTGCCGGATCGGACGAGCCGCCCCATCGCAGTGCTGGGCGACGCGATCCCGCCCTGCTGCCGCGCTCTATCCGACGACAGGTATCGCCGCACGCTTTCGAAGCCGCCGCCTGCATGAAAAAAACAGGGCCAAGGTGCCGTTTTTCGCTGTCCCAAGACCGGCCTGGCGCTACTGGGCCTCGTGCTCTTGTACTGGATCGCGGTGCCGATCCTTCCGCTCACGTCCATTCCGAACAAGGCGTTCGTGATCCCGGCATTGGTCGTGATCGGCGAAATCGTGTTCGTCGCTGCCGTCGCGCTGCTGGGAAAGGAATACTGGGCCGAGATAAAAGGATGGGCGACTCGGCGCTTTTCAAGGAAAAGCGCGAGCGGCGCCGGGAAATAATGCGCTGTGGCCGGATGCCAGGACAGACGCAACGCCCCGTCGATCAAACGCGCCGACCAAGAATCGGCACGGCGGCGATCGGCCGCTATGCGAAAATCGCGGCATCCATTCCCTTCAATCGACCCAACGGGGCTCGCATGACTACCCACCTCACGATCGAATTCACCGAACACGCCGCAGAAGCCATCGGCGAACAGACCAGCACCAGCTTTTCCTACGACCAGGGTGCGCATGTCCCGCAACCGGGCGACTTCGTCGAACTCGAAAACTCCCGGCAGACGTTTCTCGTGATCGGCCGCGTGTTCTCGCTCAAGGCCAACTACAGCGCCGTCAAGCTCGTGCTCGACCTGCCGCCGTCGGAGGACGATCAGGATTTCGGCCCGGCGCACTGAGTCAGGACGAAGCGCGTCACGCCAGCCGGAACCAGCGATCCTGCAGCGTGGTTACGCGCCGGCAGGCAGTCGATCATTTCGCATGACCTCGCGCATGCGCGCGTGGCGTCGATGCAAATGATCGTTTGCCACCAGCCGCGCGTGCACGCGTTGCCGACGCAACAAAAAAGCCCGCCATCGCGGGCCCTGCTCGAACATCGGACGCTGCGCGTCAGTGCGCATCCGGAAACACCGGCGCCGTCAGACACCGGTCGAACCACGCCGCATCGCCACCATCGCCGAGCGGCCACAATTCGGCATCGAGCTGCGGCAGGCCCGTCACCGGCGCGGGTGTACGGCTCTCGCCGCCGGGCGTCGCGGCACGCACCCATCCCGCCTGCGCGCTGCCGCTGTCGCATGCATGCGCGCCTTGCGCTTCGCAGAACGCCACCGGATGCACCTTCCCGCCATCGGCCGCGCTCACCAGACGATACTGGTAGACCGCGCCGGTCGCCCAGTCCTCGCTCTGGCTGCACACCCGCGCATGATGCTGCACGTGAATCGCGCCGAAACACGCATAAGAGACATGCGCGCCACTCGCATCGTCGGGGATGAAATCGCAGTTTGCATCGAAGCCGGCCAGCGGGCCGCTGCTGTATTTCGCGAGCCACTGCCGTTCAGCCAGTGCTCGCGCGATCAGCCCTTCGCCCGATCGGTCGGCCAGCACGGTGGTACGCCGATCGAAGGCCTTGCGCACTTCGTCGACGGCCAGCCGATGGCCTTCGTAATCGGTATCGAGGCGCTTGTTGCGCGCGTCGAGCCAGCGGCGCTGGCTACGCACCAGCATGTCGCGGATGGCGGCGTCCGGCGCGGCCTTCAGCGCGCCCGCATAGGCTGCATTCAACCGCGCATCGGCCGCGCGCAGCGCGGCGCTTGCGCAAATGCGCTTCTCGATCGGCTGGACGGCTTTCGCGCAATCCATTGCAAAGCTCGGCAAGGCCACTCCGACACCCATCATGAACATCGCAGCAAGACCGGCCAGCCTGCCGGTCGATGCCGTTCGAATCCCTCGCATGCTCTCTCTCAGTCGGTTTGTTTTTCTCGGCCGCTGCGCATCGATGCGGCATCGCACCTCTCGCCCTACGTGGGAACCGCTATCGCGTTCGCCATAAGCGGCTTCCGTGCAGCGCCGCTTATGGTACGACACGCGAGCGCCCACGCGGACACGAACGCGCCCCACCAGGCTCGGCGCGTCGCGGCGTTCATTCGTATGGACTGGATCTCGATCGACTGGAGAACGACGATGCCCGCGCATACCGGGCACGGGCATTCGGTGCCGACGATCCTGGACGACCGTCGGCGATTTCTTCCGGCAGGCGGCAACCGCGCATCGTCGTGCCCGAATGCACGACGGCGACCGACCGCCCCGCTTCGCGGCACCGACGCCCGGCGGCTCGCGCCGCCACGGCCGGCCTGCCGCGAAACCGTTACTTCTTTTCGGGCTCCGGCGTGCCCGGCTGCTTGAACGGGAACGTGCTGAACATCGACTTCGCCTGGTTCTGCATCTGCTCCTGCATCTGCACGAACATGTTCTTCGATTGCTCGATGTAGCTCGTCATCATCCCTTGCATCATCGGCGCCTGCATGTTCATGAACTGCGACCAGACTTCCGGATTCATCGCGTTACCTTCGTAGAGGTTCTTCGATTGATCCGCGAGCTTGTTCTGGATGTCGATGAACGCCTGGATGTTCTTTTCCAGGTACGTGCCCATCATGCCCTGCATCGCATGACCGTAGAAACGGATGATCTGCGACAGCATCGACGACGAGAACATCGGCACGCCACCGCTTTCCTCTTCGAGGATGATCTGCAGGAGAATGCTGCGCGTCAGGTCTTCATTGGATTTCGCATCGACGACCTTGAAATCCTCCTGCTCCAGCACGAGCTGCTTCACGTCGGTCAGCGTAATGTACGTGCTTGTCTCTGTATCGTAGAGCCGGCGGTTCGGGTACTTCTTGATGAGCCGTTCGGCCGTCTTCTTTGTAGTAGTCATGTAACGCCTTTGAGTGCAGCGTAGCGCAAGTGACGAATCCCCGCCGCCCGAATCCGGGAGGCGGGGGCCTTCGGAAAACGCCCGGCTGCGCGGCCACCCGGCCGGCGCAGCCCGGACGCTCAGCCCATGTGCAGGCCGCCGTTCAGCGAGAAGTCGGCGCCCGTCGCGAAGCCGGAATCGTTCGACGCGAGCCACGCGACGATCGAGCCGATTTCCTCGGGGCCGCCGAGACGCCGCACCGGGATCGTCGCGACGATCTTCTCGAGCACGTCGGGGCGGATCGCCTTCACCATGTCGGTACCGATGTAGCCCGGCGACACGGTGTTGACCGTCACGCCCTTCGTCGCGACTTCCTGCGCGAGCGACATCGTGAAGCCGTGAATGCCGGCCTTCGCGGTCGAGTAGTTCGTCTGGCCGAATTGCCCCTTCTGGCCGTTCACCGACGAAATGTTGATGATGCGGCCCCAGCCACGTTCGACCATCCCGTCGATCACCTGCTTCGTGACGTTGAACAGGCTCGTCAGGTTGGTGTCGATCACGGCGGTCCAGTCTTCATGCGTCATCTTGCGGAACACGACGTCGCGCGTGATGCCCGCGTTGTTGACCAGCACGTCGATCTCGCCGACTTCGGCCTTGACCTTGTCGAACGCTTCCTTGGTCGAGTCCCAGTCGCCGACGTTGCCTTCCGACGCGATGAAGTCGTACCCGAGCGCCTTCTGGTCCTCGAGCCATTTCACCCGGCGCGGCGAGTTCGGGCCACAACCTGCGACCACCTTGAAGCCGTCTTTCGACAGGCGCTGGCAGATGCTGGTGCCGATGCCGCCCATCCCGCCCGTTACGTACGCAATTCGCTGAGACATAAATCTCACTCCATTTTTTGGTTTCGAGAGCTGCCGGAGCCCCCTCTGACTTCACGTGACGCCGGCCGAAGCCGCAATCGGCCGGCGCACGAATTCGGTTCGCCGATGGCGAACGGCCGGTTACGGACGCTCGACCGCGAGCGCGACGCCCATCCCGCCGCCGATGCACAGCGACGCCAGCCCGCGCTTCGCGTCGCGCTTGGCCATCTCGTGCAGCAGCGTCACCAGAATCCGGCAGCCCGACGCGCCGATCGGATGGCCGATCGCGATCGCCCCGCCGTTCACGTTCACCTTCGACGTGTCCCAGCCCATCTGCTTGTGCACCGCCAGCGCCTGCGCCGCGAACGCTTCGTTGATCTCCATCAGGTCCAGGTCGCCCGGCGTCCAGCCCGCGCGCTCCAGCGCCCGGCGCGACGCCGGCACCGGGCCCATGCCCATCACGCTCGGGTCCACGCCCGCGTTCGCGTACGCCTTGATCCGCGCCAGCGGCGTCAGGCCCAGCGCCGCCGCCTTCTGCGCCGACATCACCAGCACCGCCGCCGCGCCGTCGTTCAACCCCGACGCGTTCGCCGCCGTCACCGAGCCGTCCTTCGAGAACGCCGGCTTCAGGCCCGCCAGCGATTCCGCCGTCACGCCGTGACGCACGAACTCGTCGGTCGCGAACTGCAGCGGCTCGCCCTTGCGTTGCGGGATCGACACCGGCACGATCTCGTCATTGAAACGGCCGGCCTTCTGCGCGGCTT